>CEUJ01037547.1_pt1 | contig 41317 bp, 34 predicted proteins | sample 361531 | NCBI WGS metagenome assembly CEUJ01 (sample SAMEA2622842, study PRJEB7988) | marine metagenome | biome: marine biome (ENVO:00000447); feature: marine epipelagic mixed layer (ENVO:xxxxxxxxx); material: "saline water (ENVO:00002010), including plankton (ENVO:xxxxxxxx)" | depth 140 m | reverse complement strand
CCGCTTCGGGGGGCGTTATTTCGATATTGACTGAACTAAATACTTGCCAATCGATGCTTGAGCTCGAGGGCAGATAGAATGTCGCCCCAGCATACTCAACATCCATGGTGACCGGACCAAGAGTCATGTCAGCAGGTACTGGATAGAATACGTCGAATGTACCGTTCTCATTGCTTGTTACATTTGTCAGGAACACACCATCTAGATAGATGCTAATCGTCATGTTTGCTACAGGTCGGTCGACGGAGTCAACCAAAATTCCACTCAATGAAATCAGCTGTTCTCGATCAATCTCTCCGCCACCAGCGACAATTTCAACCGATGTCGGTTGTGTTACATTGAACTCTGCTGAAGCGGTAGAGCCTAGATAGTACTCGGGATTGACTGAATCGCCTGCACCCACCGGATCTACCCATAGGTAGCCACCAAGGAATCTCACTTCGAGCGCATGGCCTCCAGCTTCGGTATCCTGTGGAAGCGTGTATACGAGAGAGTACTCACCTGTGGAACCGTTGGAAATGGTTGCCCAGGTGCTGCCGACATTGTTGCCATCGATAATCAGGTGAATGACTCCACCGGAAGCATTGCCTTCAGTGTCGAGAAGAGGCATTCCCCACTCATCTAGCAAGGTACCATTGACGATCAAAGTTTGTCCGGCAATCAACTCACCCTCTATGCTGTCAATGGTCAAGACCGTCGGAGCAAGAATGACAATTCGCGTCGAAGTGGCGTCACCGATTACACCAGTAGTGCCGTTCAATCCTGCATAATTTGCCAAGATTGTATGTGGGCCTGGCACGGTTGTATTCAGGACTTGGATTTCCACCGTACCGAATCCATTCGCATCGGTCGTAACTGTCAGAGGTGTGTTCATACCGACGGGGTCAATTGAAACCGTTTCATTGGCAATCGGATTCCCAGCATTGTCGACCAAAGAGATGTTGAGAGTGAAATTGTCACCTCTCACAGTTCGATCTTCCAGATTCAAGTCCAATGGGGACGTAATTGTCAGTACAGAATACCCTCGACTGTCGAACGTGTTGTTTGCTGTACTAAACTCGTAGAAGTTGACCGTTGGGGTGTACTCGGCCGTAATCAGATGCGTACCACGTGGGAAATCCGCATCAAGAGTCACCCAGGCCCACCAACTACCGTTGCCTTGAGCGGTCCCATTGGCCACAGTGAATGTGTTCGTGAACCCATCAATATCGAAAGTGAGAGTCGGTAGCATGGGCGTACCATCACGAGTGATGATTGCAGAACCATTGTCTGATACCAGAGTACCCGTCACATTGAATCCACCACCCGCAATTGGGTTGTCCGTGATGGTATCTACGACCAAGACGGTGATTGAACGGACCGTGACGGTGTTGATTGGGCTGGCATCCGGGAGCAGGTTCCAAGTTCCATTGTAGTGAAGTGTAATGGTGATTGGACCCAACGGTTGTGTGGTTGGGATGTTGTATGTGAATTCAACACTACCATTCACATCCGTAGCGGTTTCAGCCAGCCATGTGTCATGGAATTGAGAAGATACGGTGGTGAAGTTGAGGACTCGTGGAGCACCGTTGCAGGTGTCACAGCCAAAGTCTGTGGTCTCGACCAACTTTCCTCCGAATGTCACAGAATCACCACGATTAACGACGATTCCGGAGAGAGGATAGGTTTGCTCAAAGTCGGTGACACCCATCACCAGTATGTCATGCGTACCGGTCGCAGTAAGATAGAATGGATTGGAACCCTCAATGACTGAGACAACAAGGGTGTGATTACCACTGGTGATTCCATCAAGTTCCGGATCAGAGTTCACACTGAGGTTGAAGGTCCCATTTACTGCGGTAGTAAATCCGGACGCAAGCAATTCATCGGGTTCATCCAACCAGAAAACATCCACACGAACCGGCCCAGAGAACGGTCGTGAAGAATTGACTGAATCTTGCACAACTCCTGTCAGCTGGAAATTGGTTCCAGCAACTACTGTTGTGGGAGTCGACGGATCGAATACGACAGAACTAATCACTTGTACAGTAACATTTGCCATGGTATCGTTGCCCGTGTAGCGCGCACCATTGTTGGTCGACAACGTATCACTCTGGTCATCATACATGACCATCCATACATCGTAATACCCCGGCTCCTGCTGTAGTGGAACCGTCCATGTCAGAGTCACACGGCCATCACTGTTGGTCGCGAATGTTCCCAAGGAGGTGTTGGCCCCATTTGCATCCCAGAAGAATTCAACACCGGCTTGAGAGATGTTTTGCATGTCTTCAAGACCGAGGGGGGCTTCAGAATAGAACGCTGCAATATCTTTGACGTCGACTTCAATCACCAAGTCATTGCTCACTTCCACAAGGAGGTTTGAATTGTTGACCAGCAGAGTCGACTCGGACTCGGTCCCAATTTCAAAAGTGTAAGGTTCTTCCAGATTGTAGTAAGCACCACCGGGTGGAGCGCCCGCTGCAAAGTCTGCAGAGACGCTGATGTCCCAAATTCCACCAGGCATATTGGTGGGCATCGTGAATGAGAAATTGTACAGACCCGTGGTTGAATTCACCGGAACCGAACCGATTGGAATCAGTGTGGGGGGAGGAGGGTTACCCATTGGATCCGGTGGACCCACACCGGGAATCTCAAATTCAAAGATGAGGGTTGTCTGATTGCCCGTGATTATATTGTTGGTCAAATCATCACGCATATCACCAGTAATGTAGGTTGTCGAACCGATGTGAACCCAATCCGAAGCCAAGGTTGAACTGATGAGGATCAATCCAGTGACTCGAACATCACCTTGGCTGGTTGCATCCTTGTACCATTGTGTCGACGATGTATAGTTGGTGTACCAAACATAGTCACCAACAGGTGTACTCGGATCTGGGACCCAATCGATAATCAAAGAACCCGACTCGGCATCCACTGAATTGTTCGTGGCGATTAATTGCCCGTTGAATGTCGAAAGATAAGTTCCGTTAGCCGGCAATACGTAGTTACCACGGTGATCTGTCAAACCGATGACGGATGTCGTATCAACTCCTCTTTCAAGGGGACCAATGTTGTATTCGATATTGACAATCGTCTGTAAACCATAATTCAGCCCTGTGTTCGTTGATTCTTCTTGGAGCCCTGCAATGTCACTGGCACCGAGGACATCTGGGATGAAGAGCAACTCGACATCAAGATAGCCAGGATCCAGCATTTGAGCATTTGCAACGCTGAAATTCCATACCAGACTGAAGTTTCCTGGGCTTGAAGACCAGGTAGAAGAGTTGAGGACCCATGATGTGATATTCTCCATCGGACCGGAAGAACCGTTCATCCGCATTTGCAACCAAAGTGTTCCTTCCATTGGTACAACAGATACACCGCGAGAGAGTACGGTACCGTTGATGAATAGATTCTCATCGACTGGTAGTAGTGAATCATTGGCACCGGGTCCTTCCAATGTCGCAGTGAGATTGGGGGCGGCACTGATGTTGAAATTCAAGTTGTAGGTACTCGGTAAGGCATGGTAAGTTGGTGGCGATACAAGATGTAGACCATCGACATGCCAACCCGGGAACTCAATGACTGCAGGCAAGAGTCCAATATTCTCATTCTCATCAAGTGTGACATTGAACTCGTAATACCCATCTTCACCTACAGTGGTTTGCATAGACACGGCACCATCAACCGAACTGGTGTAGTTCATGAACAAGATTAGCGAACCAACATCGCTTGGGTCGAGGAATGGAATGCTTTCCCATCGCACGTTTCCGGAAACCAGTGTTGTCGTCCCTGCTCCTACAATTGGTTCTCCAGGTAACGAAGGTGTATCTTGGGTAATGTTCAGAGTATCCGTGACGTTGATGGTCCAGCTGAATGTCTTGTATGACAGTTCAACATATCCACCCTGAGTGACCTCAACCACCAATGAACCATAACCAGGTTCGATGATTTCAGCCGGTACACCACGTAGGCTAAAGTTTCCAAGTGAGCCGGTGATTGTCTCACCCAATTGGCGTGCACCAGTGGCGCCCAAACTAGGATTGATGTTGGCAATTGCCGGTGGCATCAGATAGAGGCGGACGGTGTGATTTTCAATCGCCGTGTTGTTATCTGTGAACTCTAAGGTACCATTGAGCCAAATATTGCCTGTTGAGAGATTGCGGTGAACCGTCAATGGTTCCCAAGTTTCATTGACAACTTGCGTCGGGGCTGCGGCTGGACAAGGGTCGAGTGGAATCCAACCCATGTCCAATGAATTGCCGGCAGGGTTGGTCTGCAGGTGTACTTCAGACCAAGAATCAGAGTGTACACCTGCAACAGTGTAACCTTGGCCATTCCAGTAACCCCCATGGTATCCTGTAACCTTTCGCGCAGGAAGACCTGCCAAGCGTAGCATGGTTGTGAAGGCAGTCGAGAATTCCGTACATCGACCCTCCTTGGCTGCGACAACAAGGTGGAAGGTGAGATCTTCACCAATCGGCAAACCACTACCATCGTAGTTGCGTAAATATTCGGTAGTACCATTCCCATTCAAGAGGAACTCCTGGATTGCAACAGCCTTGTCATAGGCGCTCACTGCACCCGCATCATTGATGACTGCATTCGTGATGTTGAATACTTCTGAATACGGATGGGATGGATCGTTGAATTCACTGGGTACATCCAACGCATATGTTCCTGCTCCTGCGTATGGGATGGACAAATCCAACTCACTGGTGTCATACCATATTTCAGGAGCATCAACAAACATCCCGACCAAACCGGCATCCTCTACCTTAATGTCGTGAGTAATGTTACCATGACTGAGATTGGCCAATGTATCGGCCCAACCCATGATTCCTGTTGTCGCATACGGGTAGGGCACGTTGGCACTCTCAACCGGGTTGACGAATTCAAGAGACCAACTTTCGGTCGAATTTCGGAACGTACTGTTCGCAATCCACTGTTCGTTCCCGAAGCCTTGAGCCACGGGGGTCCAAATCTGGTTGGATGCATTCTTTCCGTAAGCCGCGCCCGTGTATGCATCATAAGTATGAACACGCCAATATCGGTCTAACGTTGCATCAACACCGAATGTGGTGTTGTTGGCATAGAATACAATCTCATTTTGGATGACATCATCATTGGGGTTCCACGGGTCGAAGTTTCCACCTATACAGTTGAACACCCACAATGGAGGAGGGCACTCTTCTCCATCAATCATGCCACCGCCATCAGTATCAGGGTCGCGCCAGTCGGTACCCGTGATGTTCTCTACACTGTCTGGGATTCCATCACCGTCGGTATCGATTGGGTTTTGATCGTCGCTTGGATTGTTCTGTGGGTTAGTCCCATCGATGTATTCCTGACCGTCCCATACACCTCCGGCATCGGTATCGGGGACCAGATAGTTTGTGACGTAAGTATCCACAGTTCCATTCCCAATGATGCCGGGGATGAATGACACTGGACAACCGGTATTGTTCTCAAAGTAATTGTTCAACAGGTCGCCATCTGAATCGAGATTATTGTGACAAGGTTCCATGGGGTCGGTTCCACCCATGACCTCATCGTAGTCATCGACACCGTCGCCATCTGAATCGACTAAAGTGGGCAGAGATGTGAATCCAAAGGTACCCATCAATTCCTGCCAATCGGCTAGGCCATCTCCATCCGTATCTTCGAAGTCATCGTCACAATGGCGTTGAGTGGAGCCAATGGTGCCTGTGTTAATCGCATCATAATGACACCATGAACCGTTCTTACTCACAGCATCGGTGGTACCCGTTGGAGGAGGTAGAGCGACTCCCAAGAGAATGTTAGATTGAATTGAAGAATATGCGAACGAGGTATGTTGTCCACTAGAATCGTTGTAATATCCAGTTCCACCGTTGGGATTGAAACCGGATGCATTGGCCAACGTTAAGCGTTGTAAGGCGGGGTCATAACTAGAAATCAATGACGAGAAGTCGATGAAAGAATCACAGGGATCTGTCCCGTGTGACCAATTTCGCTCATCTCCATCACCAACGCCACCGAAATCAGAATCAAAGACATTCCAGAGCGTACAGGAGAGGTTTTCTTCCCAGTTTTCAATCCCATCATTATCGAAGTCTCCGGCATCTTCACGACGAGTCGGGTCCGTCTCATTGGCATCGATTTGCCCATTGCCGTTCTTGTCTTCATCACCATCATCGAGTAAATCGTCATCGGTGTTGTTGTCGCGGGGGTCACTCGCCTGGGCCGGGTTTCCGTACAATCCATTGACTTCAACACCATCATCGATACCGTCACTGTCGGTATCAACGTCAGTGGGGTCCGTCAGTAGGACAAGAGCCTCGTGGGAGTCATTCAGACCATCGCCATCCGTATCGGCAATCAACGGATTTGTCGTGAATACACCGTCGACTTCAGCTGTCAAAGTCGTACAACCACCCGGTCCAATCGCTAGAACAGGATTGCAAGGAGAAATCGTTTCTGTTCGGCCGCTATTCGCAGGCCCGGGCTGGAAGTAATCCACGCCGTTGTTGCTGGTGTCCCATGACGGATTCATGTATTCGTAGATGTTGACTAGACCATCGCCATCAGGGTCGCCGAACATACCGTCAGCGTTTGAGGGGCTGGTCGCGTTCAGACCATTGGCAACTTCCCAACCATCCGACATCCCGTCATTGTCCGTATCCCAGCCATCGGGATCTTCATCGATATCACCGTCTCCATCATCGTCATCGCTCCCACAGTTGGAATCACCATCGTTGTCTGGATCTTGAGAATCGACCAAGCCGTCGTAATCATTGTCAATGTTATCGTTGCACATGTCGCCCATCGGATCTTCATCGGTTCCATCCGAACCTTGGCCTTGAGTGGCTTGCATGGCGGTTTCTTCATCCCAATTTCGAACAGGAACTGTGCCATTCCACCATACACCGTTGTCCAATACACTGGGCGTGCTGGACAAATCCCACGTCGAAGGCTCGAGGTAGGTGTACTCCTGTAGATTGGTCAAACCATCGCCGTCGGGGTCACCGGCAGCGCCATCATTGCCGAGACTTGAGGCATCCAAGGGGTCCAATCCATACTGGTATTCCCATCCATCGGGCAAGCCGTCGTTGTCACTGTCCCAATCGGTCGGTTGGGTATTGAGAAGGAATTCAAGACCAAGGGTCAATCCATCGCCATCTTGATCGGTGGAAGCCGCAGCTTCCCAACTGGCAAATTGTAGCGCTGCAAGGCTCGAGAAAATCATCAGTAAAGTCAGACCAACCGCACGGTATTTCTGCGTTCGCAGTGTCAATCCGGCGGCGACCGAGGAGGAAGATACGTTCGTAGGCATGGCTGAACCCAGTCATCTCCGTGCCCATCAGGGTATTAAGACAAATGGAGCGGTGTTCGGACAGATTTCGACCCTCCTAAGGAGGGTCAAACGAAAATCACCTAGTCAAGATCGACAAGTTCGATGTCATCATCATCGTATGTATCATCATCATCAGAAGAAACTAAATCCGGTAATTCAAGACCCTCATCTTCGTCCTCTTCTTCATCATCGTCCACCCATACATCGACGTACTCAATGCGATTTCTTCGCCCGGAGACTGCCGCAACAAGGAGGATAATCATGCCCAAACCAATGGCAATTGTTGCCGGCCTTGGATTGGTCAATTCATTGACAATGATTTCAGTGATACTGTTCATTGACACTTGGATTGTCAACGTTTTTTCAGCTGTATATTGTTCTCCGAACGATTCCTCCTCCGAGAGAGGTTTGGCGGAGACTACTACCTCCTTTTGGTCCCCATTAAGCGCCGATTCACCGGCCGTGATTGTCACGGTAAACGACACCTCGCTGAATGCCTTCACTGTCACGACTTGCGCACCATTCTGGCTGACTACATCTGCATCCCAATCACCAGAGACATCAACATCGAGCAATACCATTACATCGGTATTTCCATCGTTCTTGACCTTCATCTGAATCTCACTAATTCCGCCAGGCTGCAGAGCATGAATTTGGGTAATTTGATGGATGGAGAGTTGAGGCTTATCCTTGCCAATCAGGATTGTCAACGGCAAATCGAAGTAGCGTGCGAGTGAGAGATCGGAAATGTCTTCACGGATTCGTAGATAGATGGTGTGATTGCCTTCAGGAACTTGCGCTGTCAGAGTGATGTCGAGATTGATCAACTGGGAGTCGCCAGGAGCCAACTGGACACGAGGTGATGGGTCCTCATTCGTATCAGTGATTTCATACATCCACAAACTGTAATTCTCGTTTGCATCTGGATACAAGTCCTCGTTAATATTGCGATCCAAATCCTTCGGGTTGACAATCAACCAATCGGTAGCGGTATTGCCCTCTGCCATGGTGTTGGTAATATCGATATCAAAGGATATCTTTTCCGCACTATTTAGACAAATGTCCGCCTCTACGTGGCCAAATGGTGTTGCATCGCAATCGTAAACCACCTCAGCTTGGATTCCGAAAGTTCGCTGGATTGTGAAGGCGATGGTCGCCTTCTGAGTCGAATTGCCCATACTAATCGTCTCAAGTTCGATCATCCCCGTATCAGGGTCGTCTCGAGAGGTCGAGGGTTTGACTTGAAGACGAATCGTTTGCGTTGTGTGGCGATCCAGACTTGAAGTATGGAACGTCCCATCACCTTCATTTTCCTCGATACGCTGACCTGTATCGTTATCCCAAAACCGCAGATTTGCATTCGAGTCTTGCTTGACATCGATTCGGAATTGATCGGTGTCAAAACCCGTGTTGAAAATCTCAAGGTAGAACGTGGTGTAAACACCATCTTCAACGTAGCGTGGTACCGTCTCATCGATGTTTAGAGCACCGGTACTGTTGGCATACTGATTGTCATGTTCTTCAGGCCAAAGGCTGACCATTGGTGGGGCATAGGTATCCAGTTTTTCAAGGTCCAACTGCAAGGTTGTTTGATGAACCATGACCGATTGAGAATCATAAGCGACCGCACGAATTTGAATGGTGTCGGGAGACCCTGATAGATCATCTGGAGCCGTCAACAGTAGTGTTGGATGAGCCGTGTTGCCACCACCTGAAAGCGGATAAATACGGTCCGCCTTATTAAACTCAATAATCCAGTTCGAACCGAAGTTTGTCAGGACTGCCATCTCACAAGTAAGGTTGTACCCACTTCCAGATGCACCCACATGTCGCAGATCGAGATTCACCGGCGTCGTTGAGCTCGGTGCAATGTATTCGACCACTCTTTCACTGCCGTGTGTGAGTGAGATACCATACTCGTTCATCCGAACGGTGGGGTGGTCAATGGCGAACACTTTACCCTGGATATTTCGAACTTCCACTTCAATTTCATAATCGCCAGATTCCAGTCCACCGGGATAACTCCAGTTGTATTGTGCTCTCTGGGCATTGCCGTCTTCATCAATTTCATTCTCACTAAAAGTGTGAGTGAATGCAATGGTTGTATCCGGCTTGGTCATCACGAGCGAGACTTCGTCGATATCTTCTCTCCCAAATCCGTTTAGCAATTCCAAGTTGAATTGCATCACACGCATTTCCTCGTCATCGTTGGGGAACCAGGTATCGACTTCTGGATCCGTCCAGACAGCACCAGGTCGCTGGACCTTAACCTGTGAGCCCTCAAGTGGGCGAACATCAATTTCGATTTGTGAAAACCGATTGGGTTCATCATCGATTTCGTTCCATGCAACCCAAGCATCGCACTCTGCATTCCCACCACCACCAGGCCATTGTCGCCCGCTGGTGCCACCATCCGATCCGTTTGGTGTATCCGGAGTGTCACCTCCACCTGAACTGCAATCCATGTCGGCTGAGACCACGACCTTGAGCCGCTCCCCTTCATCTACAGTAAAGTCGCCATTCCCAGTCCAACTGGGCCGGAAAAGACGTTCATTAAAGCCACAGGTTTCACCGCCTCCAATCAGGCCGCCACCACCGGGATTACAGGCATCGGATTGCATTTCCTCAGTTGCTATAATTGCAGTACCTGCGACTAGAGAGATGGTCCAATCAACCGTCGAACCTTCTTGTCCAGTTGCCTTCAAGAATAGTAAAATTTCGACATCGTATTGGCTCCCATCGGGAGAACCGCTGAACACCATGTCAGTAAGCAACTGATCGGTGGAAAACTCGACATTGGTACCTGAAGCTGATTCCTCATCCTGGCCACCACTGTCGGGACGATCAGTTGTAATCCTTCCATCCGTAGGATGACCCCCTGGAGCTGAAGCGAAGTAGAGATCGTAACTGACCGTGCTAGAATTGCTGCGCGTTGGCAATTCTTTGAGTTCGGAATGGGGTGACGCAGCGCCTACAAACAAGGAACCCACCATGATGGCAACCAGAAGGATGGCTACCGAATGATTGTCTCTTGAAGCACCCAGCACAGGCTCACCTACGGTGACTCCGTACACCATGGTCCATTAAACGGTTTGCAAAAGGTGGTTGTTTTGCGCATCGGGGAAATATCCCACATCAGGAACGGATGAATCACCGAAATTGGTGCAGGGGGTGGGATTCGAACCCACGAAGGCATCGCCACCGGAGCTTAAGTCCGGCCCCTTTGACCAGCTCGGGTACCCCTGCGGACTGCTTGAGCCGGACTCGGGACTTGAACACTACGACAAAGACCAGCCGCCATCGACGTCGATAATCTGACCAGTAATGTAGTCGGGACCCCCGGCCAAAAACAGAACTGTATCAGCAATTTCTTCGGCCAATCCCTGCCGCCCCATCGGTATAGACGAGAGGATTGAGGACCGTTTCTCCTCGGATTCCCAATCTTGGAAGAGAATTGCGCCGGGGCCAACGGCGTTGACTCGAATCATCGGTGCCAATTCTTGCGAAAGGCTGCGAGTTACGGAAAGTAACGCTGCCTTCGAAGCACAGTAATGGCTGAGATGAGGCCAATCACCTCGACCGCTGGCATTGTCCACTAAATTGATGATGGCACCGGGTTGATTTTTGCCACCAAATCGTAGGTGAGGGGCTGCATGATGGATCAACATTAGAGGTGCTTCTGCATTGATTTTCCACATCATGCGAGCCGCATCGGTAGACATCTCATCCAGCGACATGCTCTCAAATATAGAAGCGTTGTTGACAAGAATATCCAAACGTCCCGCTTGCTCAATCACGGCTTCAATTAAAGCACTTCGATCATCCTCTTCGGAGAGATCCCCTCGAACCAGAAATGCTTCCCCTCCCGAATCTTCGATTTCTTCTATCAGATCCTCTGCAGCTGCAAGATTACGGTGACAGTGTACAGCCACAATCGCCCCGGCATTAGCCAGTCGCCGAGAGATTTCTGCACCAATTCTTGCCGACCCACCAGTTACAAGGGCCACACGGTCATCGAGAGGATTCGCCATGACATGCGGGCAGAGGTTCCCGCCTTCAATTCTCCGAACCCGACCCTAGGGTCGGGGAACAAACGATTAACTGAGGCCGACGATACGAGTAAACGGAGAGGGGTAATTGGTCGGAGCGAAATTGCCGATGGCAAGGGAGGATGGAAATCTCTCCAGTGTCGAGCGTAGGAAGGAATCGCGAAAGCGGTTGCCTTCTTGGTTTCGCACCAATTTACCCACAGGCAAGGCTCAACTCGCATTCAATGAAGTCCTTGGAAATGTTTTGGAACATGGGTTGGCGACGGTCTGTCAAGAAGCACGATGCCCCAATATTCACGATTGTTGGGGGAAAGGAACTGCGACATTCATGGTCGCCGGAGAGCAATGTACCAGAGCCTGCAAATTCTGTGCGGTGGGAACCGATCGGAGGCCACCCCCTCTCGATCTTGAAGAACCGGAAAACCTGGCGGAAGCAGTAGACTTGATGGGTGTCACTTACGCAGTCATCACATGCGTGAATCGAGATGAGTTGCCCGATGCGGGTGCTGCACATTATCGCGCATGCTTGGAAGCGGTCAATCGAAGGAATCCAGATGTTGGTCTGGAATTCTTATGCTCTGACTTGAATGGTGATTTGAATGCACTTTCTACCCTGTTGACAGACTTGGAACTCTTGGTCTTCGCACACAATGTCGAATGTGTTCCTCGACTCGATCGCAGAGTCCGAGACCCGAGGGCATCGTTTGACCAATCCATATCCATCCTACGAGAAGCGAAGCGTTTGAGACCCGACATCCTGACAAAATCCAGTATCATGGTTGGTGTAGGTGAAACCGATGAAGAAATATTGCATGCCATGCGACTTTTGCGTGAAGCGAATGTCGACTTATTGACCATTGGACAATATCTCGCACCCTCACCCAAACATCTTCCAATCGATCGGTTCCCAGAACCTGAATTATTCAGTAAATGGGGTCAAGAGGCTAGAGATTTGGGTTTCAAAGCTGTAGCCAGTGGACCACTGGTCCGTTCATCTTACAGGGGCGGCCTTCTCTACGAGGAGGCGATGAACGCAGGAGAAATCGTCACCTTTGGTGACAGCGAAACGCTATGAGCGACTTTGGATTGGTGAAGATTATGGGCGAAGATTCTGAGGTTAACATGCATGTACCTGTCCCCCCTCATCGAGAAGGAGGTACATCGTTCCCATCACCACATGAGATTCCTGCAGGGCATCATACGAAACCCTCGATCGACTGTGCAGGTGAAGAAACCCGTGATTTGGCCTATGGTTTGTTGCGTGTACTGAATGATGATGATGAAGCGGTCGGCGAATGGGATCCAAAACTCAGTGCCGATGAATTGCGAGCCGCTCTAGAGCATATGGTTCGGATTCGCGCCTACGATGACCGTATGATGATGATGCAGCGTCAAGGTCGGCTTTCATTCTACATGAAGTGTCTCGGCGAGGAGGCCGTGAGTGTTGGAGCGGCAATGGCCATGGAAAACCGGGACATTGTCGTCCCTTCTTATCGCCAGCAGGGCCTCCTTTTCGTCCGAGGTCGAAGTATGGTCGACATGATCAGCCACTGTATCACAAACTCAAATGACAATGTCAAGGGTCGCCAAATGCCCGTTCACTATTCTTGGAAAGAAGGGAATTTCGTTTCGATTTCGAGTCCCGTCGGCACACAATTTCCACAGGCTGTCGGTGCTGCGATGGCATTTGCTTACCGCGGCGAAGATAGCATCGCATGCACGTGGCTTGGGGAAGGAACCTCTGCACAGGGTGACTTCCACTATGGTCTAAACTTCGCTTCAGTCTATCAGGCCCCTTGTGTATTGGTCGTAGTCAACAACCAATGGGCGATTTCAACACACCGAAATCTTGCACATGGAGGTTCATCTTTCGCCGCTAGAGGCATCCCTTACAACGTCGCTTCGATTCGTGTCGATGGTCAAGATTTGTTGGCTGTATACGCCGCTCACAAGTGGGCCACGGAACGAGCACGGGCAGGACATGGACCCACGCTGTTGGAGATGTACACCTATCGCGGCGACAGTCATTCTTCTTCCGATGACCCCAGCATTTACCGTCCAGGAGACGGGTACGAGAATTGGCCGTTGGGAGACCCCGTTGATCGGCTCAAAGCACACCTAGTGAAGATAGGTGAATGGGACGATGCACGACATGAAGCGTTGCAAGCTCAATGCAAAGACGAAATTATTGCTGCTTACAAGGAAGCTGAAACTCATGGTACACTGAAGGATGGACCCTTCCCTCCAGTCACTACACTCTTCGAAGATGTTTACGAAGATGAGCCGTGGCATTTGCTAGAACAACGCGGGCAGGTGGGAATCTAATGGCGCAGATGAACATCATCCAAGCGGTTAACTCCGCCCTCCACAACATGTTTGAACGCGACGAGACCGTAGTTTCATTTGGTGAAGATGCTGGATTCTACGGAGGTGTATTCCGATGCACATCTGGCCTACAAGAAAAATTTGGCAAACACCGTTCATTTGACACACCCTTGGCTGAGGGTGGTATCGTCGGCATTGCCATCGGCATGGGAATGAATGGGTTGCGACCTGTTGCTGAAATTCAGTTTGCAGACTACATCTTCCCGGGCTTCGACCAGATTACCAATGAATTGGCCAAACTTCGATACCGCTCGGGTGGAGAATACAGTGCGCCCGTCACCATTCGAACCCCATGTGGCGGTGGAATCAAGGGTGGACACTACCACAGTCAATCCCCAGAAGCTTACTTCACACACACACCCGGACTGAAGGTCGTCATCTGTTCAAACCCCTACGACGCCAAAGGGTTGTTGATTTCATCCATCGAATGCAATGACCCTGTAATTTTCTTTGAACCCAAGCGATTGTACAACGGACCCTTTGATGGGGACCACACCGCTGCAATGGTCAAGTGGGACAGCCACCCCAAGGGTGAGGTCCCTGAGGAATATTACAACATCCCCTTGGGCAAGGCTGAGATTGTACGAGCCGGTAAGGAAGTAACCATCCTTTGCTATGGCACCATGGTTCACGTCGCAACCGCTGCAGCAGAAAATAGTGGGATTGATGCTGAAGTCATCGATTTGCGAACCCTAGTCCCCCTCGACATCGATGCCATTGAGGACTCGGTCAAAAAGACAGGACGGTGTGTCATTGTCCATGAAGCACCTCGGACATCCGGGTTTGGTGCTGAACTGATGTCGCAAGTTCAGGAACGATGTTTCTGGCATCTTGAGGCACCGATTCAAAGAGTCACAGGATGGGATACACCCTATCCGCACAGCCTAGAATGGGATTATTTCCCAAGTCAAGCGCGAATTACAGAGGCCATGCGAGCCACAATGGAGGAATAAAAATGGGAACATATGTGTTCAAACTGCCAGATATCGGAGAAGGTGTTGTCGAGGGTGAAATTACCGCTTGGCACGTTGCTGTTGGAGACACCGTCTCAGAAGATCAGCCGATGGTTGACATCATGACTGACAAAGCCACCGTTGGGATTGCTGCAACGAATGATGGTGTTGTAACCAAATTGCATGGAGAAATTGGCGATATGATTGCTGTTGGTGGACCATTGATTGAATTCGAGATTGACGGGGAAGGAAACGCCACAGCTTCTGAACCCGAACCGGAGCCAGAACCGGAACCAGAGCCGGAGCCAGAACCTGAGGTCGTGCCAGCGCCTACTCCCGCACCTACACCTGCACCAACGCCCGCGCCTGTCTCAACTCCAGCACCGGCCCCTGTGGTCAGTTCAGGAGGTCGTGTGCTCGCCAGCCCTGTTGTACGTCGAAGAGCAACTGAGGCTGGAATCGATCTTTCTCTAGTCCCCGGTGGTGGCCCTGCAGGCCGCGTTCGGAATGCTGACTTGGATGCATACATTGCTTCTGGTGGCGCCATGCGTGCACCTGCGGCATCGACCGGTGTCGCTCGCACCGGCACCAGCGAGCACCCAGTCGTCGGACTTCGTCGAAAGATCGCTGAGAAAATGGTCGAATCCAAAACTAGAATCCCGCATTTCTCATACTTTGAGGAAATTGATGTCACGGAGTTGGAATCCCTTCGCCAACATCTCAATGCAACGCGAGGTCCCGATCAACCCAAGTTGACCTACCTTCCATTCATCATGCTGGCCCTGACAAAGGCAATGCCAAACCACCCTGAATGCAATGCGATTTACGACGAAGAAGCGAATAAGGTCATCCGACATGAAGCCGTCCACTTGGGCATTGCTACAGCAACCGACCGTGGATTGTTTGTCCCCGTCGTGAAAAACGTTGAAGCCATGGACGTATGGAGTGCAGCGGCTGAAATGCAGCGCGTCTCCGGGGCTTGCCGTGATGGAACGGCAACCATGGAGGACCTGGCGGGCTCAACCTTCACGATTACCAGTTTGGGAAGAGATGGTGGCTTGGGAGCCACCCCGATTATCAACCATCCTGAAGTTGGAATTCTCGGCGTTCACAAAGCACGCGACATGCCAGTGGTCCAAAACGGGCAGATTACCATCCGTCGAATCATGAACGTATCCTCTTCTTGGGACCACAGGGTCGTCGATGGTGCAGATGGGGCAGCCCTTGTACAATCGTTGAAGAGACTGCTTGAGCACCCGGCGCTCATCTTCATGTGAGGAATCAAAATGAGTGAAACACGAAAGTGCCAAGTCTTGGTTGTTGGAGCGGGGCCCGGCGGATATGTTGCTGCAATTCGAGCTGGGCAATTGGGCTTAGACACTGTGATTGTTGAAGGTGATAAAGCCGGTGGAACTTGTTTGATTCGTGGGTGTATACCCTCAAAGGCTATGATTCATGCTTCAGAACGGTTTGAACATTTAGCGCACCATAAGGACGGACATATGGGCATCAGCATTAGCGGAGACGTCGCACTAGACATGCCCGCACTGGTCTCTTGGAAAGACGATATTGTGGAGCGTCTCAACAAAGGGGTCGAGCACCTGCTGAAGAGTGCAGGTGCAGAACTCATCAAAGGATGGGCTACATTCCAGAATGCCAAGAATTGTACTGTAGAGACCGAAGATGGAACAATCGCAATCGAAGCAGAAAATGTCATCCTCGCTACAGGATCATCGCCGATTGAATTGCCTTTCATGAAATTCGATGAGCAACACATTTGCTCTTCGACAGGAGCTTTAGATCTCGACAGCCTACCAGAGAAGGTCGCTGTGATTGGTGGAGGATATATCGGGCTAGAATTGGGAATTGCCCTAAGGCGCCTGGGTAGTGAAGTCACCGTAGTCGAAGGACTCGACAAAGTCATGGCCATCTTTGATGATGAATTACGCAGACCTCTGACGACTTGGTTGAGAAAGAATGGTGTGGTTACACACACCAATTGTTTGGCCCAAGGAGCTGAAATCAAAGATGGTAAGGTAGAACTTACTTGGAAGGATAAGGACGGCGAAATGCAATCAGAAATCTTCGATAAGGTTCTAGTTACAGTAGGTAGAAGGCCGAATACACAAGGATGGGGACTAGAGAAGATGGGACTGAGAATGGATTCAGATGGACGATTCATCCGAATTGATAATCAATGTAAAACATCGATGAAAGGCGTCTATGCGATTGGTGATGTATCGGGTGAACCCATGCTGGCGCATAGGGCCAGTGCCCAAGGTGAGATGGTTGCCGAAATTATCGCAGGTCACAAGCGCATTTTCGACCCTGTCGCCATCCCAGCAATTGTATTCACTGAACCCGAAATCGTGAGCGTAGGATTGACGCCAGAAGAAGCAAAGGAAGCCGGTGAAGAAATCATCACAGGTAAATTCCCTCTAGCAGCTAACGGTCGTGCACTGACCATGGAAGCCGAAAAGACGGGTGGGTTTGTACGAGTCGTGGCCCGAGCAAGTGACCATGTAATCCTCGGCGTTCAAGCAACTGGAAGCCATGTTAGTGAACTCTCAGGTGAATTTACACTCGCTCTCGAGATGGGAGCTGTTTTGGAAGATATCGCTGGAACAATCCATGCCCACCCCACAATGACAGAATCCTTCCACGAGGGAGTATTGAAAACACTTGGCCACGCGATACACTCCGCCTGAGGTGAACCCATGACCAATAATGAACTAATATCTGCCCTGAATAATGCACTCGCTTGGGAGTTGCGAGCCATTGCCATGTACGCACACTATGCTGCTTACATCTCCGGCATTCACCGATTGCATCTAGCGACACATTTCAATAATGAAGTGACCGAATCTGTCACCCATGCAGCAACGGTCCGATCCGCGATTGTCAAACTTGATGGTGAAGCCATTACAGAAAGAGACCCTACACCCATCGTACATACCTCGAATTATCAAGAGATGTTGCAAGAGGCGTATGCGACTGAATCCAAGGCTGCTGCAACTTACGGTGCGATTCTACCACTCGTTGAAGCGATTGGCGATACCGAACTGTTCGATGCACTGGAAGTTGTTTACTTCGACGAGCAACGTTCGGTAGAAGAATTGCGTATGATGCTGAAGGACTAGTCCTCATAGACAGTATTCCAGTGGTGAACTTCTTCTGGAAGTGAAAGTACTCGGCGACCTTTCTTCATCCAATTCCACCCTTCATCGATCCAGTCGTACAGTTCCTCGAGATCTTCGGGTGAGAATGCGGCGCGTTCTGCGAGTTGCTTGACAACGTCCATTTCGCGAGAGTCATAATGACCATCCGCAGCGGCCATGAGCAAAGCGTCCCGAAGAGCAATTCGCAAGTGTGCGGGGTGCATCCCGTCTGCAGCATCGGGGAAACTCCTACCGCGTTTGAGTTCTTGGCGAAGCATGGCCCGATCTTCTGGTGTCAGCAGCGCCATACCCATTCTCGATTCATAATTCGCGAATTCTTCCATGGACACCCGGCCATCAGAAAGGGCCACGGCTGCCAGCACACGACAGTATGCTTTACGGTCTTCTTTGTCGAACATATGCAAGGTATCAGGCAGCATATCCAATGGCCTTCACTCCACGTTATTGAATCCATTTACTTCATGCCCTTCCGACTCCACGGGGAATCATGGGGGGCGTGCGAGAGGTTGAGGTCCGGCATCTCGGTCAAATCGATTATTTAGACGCTCAGCAATTGATGTTGGAATTGCAAATACAACGATTGTCTGAAGACATTCCAGACACTCTACTATTCTGCAGCCACCCAGAAATTGTCACGATTGGCCCCGGTGCCCGTCGAGACGGAGTCATCGTCCCAACAGACTATCTGACAACGGATGTCGATCGGGGAGGAGGCATCACCTGGCATGGTCCAGGACAAGTGGTCGTATACCCGATTTTCAAATGGGATCTGGAGGAGGAAAGCAATGTCAAAAAAATTACTTCAAAACTTGAGCAATGGGCCATTGAGGCATTGCATCGATTGGGTATTGAGGCCACAACTGATGAACGCATGCAGGGTGTATGGGTTGAAGGATCAAAAATCGGTTCCGTCGGGCTTGCATTCATGCGATGGGTGTCCCGCCATGGATTCACAATCAATTATGCGACCCCCAAAGGACGTGTAGAGATTCTAGATGGTTGCGGATTGAGCGCCGGGACAACCACCTCATTAGACCGGTTGGGATTTACAGTATCCGCAGATGAACTCGCGGGTGCATTATTGGACTCAATGGAGGCGATTCTTGGGAGAAATCATGCGAAGTCTTGAGAACCTGCATGTATCGCACAGTTCCATGTATCGCACTGGGAACCCCGCACTGAATGATTCGACGTTCACAATTCAGGACCTCGTCCAAGACAGAATGACCATCCAAGGTGTCGCAGAAAAGGGACTGCTCACATTTGTGATTATGATGGCAACGGGGTTGTCCGTATTCGGTCTCTTCGCAACAGGAAATATCGAGCTGGCGATGACACTGAGCATCGTCGGGTGGGGCGCAGGACTCATCTTTTTCTTCGTGATGATGTTGACCGGTTTGGCTGACAATCCGATTGCAGTGCTGACATATGCTGCATTGGAAGGTCTATTTTTAGGTGGAATAACCACTCTTTTTGAGGTAAGTTACCCCGGAATTGCAATCATGGCATTCATCCTCACTGCAGGTGTATTTTTCACCATGCTCGTGATTTATCGAATGGGCCTGATTCCAGTCACTGAAAACTTCAGAATCGCCTTATTTAGTGCCATGGGTGCAGTTTTCATCATCTACATGCTCACTTTGATACTGGGGATGATGGGAGTTGGGATTCCTTACATCCATGGCAGTGGACCCATCGGAATTGGATTTTCGGTATTCGTCATCGGCTTGGGTGCGTTCTGTTTGGCCTCCGATTTCGATTTCATAGAACACGGTGTTGAAAGCGGCGCTCCCAAGCGATATGAGTGGCGAGCGGTGTTTGGCCTCCTCGTGACCTTGGTTTGGATTTACGTCGAGATGCTACGATTGTTGGCAAAAATCCAATCGCGCAGGTGAGCGCTTGGAACCACGACTCGGTGGACCAGTGAGTGGAAAATCGATTCCACCTGTGGACTATCTATCCTGGTATGTACCTCGATTGAAAGAGCAGCGACCGCATGACCTTTCACAATCCGGTTTTGCATACGATTGGGGAGTTGACACCGATTCAGAAAAAATGCTCAACTTTTGGACATCAGGTCAAGACCCTGCTCAGTGGGTCGCTGATCGATATGGCGTTGAAACAAATCAAGTGTGTGTTGCTCATGGGGCATGTCAATCGATTTCATTGGCCATTCTGGCTGCTTTGCCCGAGAATCGCCCACGGGCTGTGGGCGTTGAGATGCCGTCATTCGCAGTGGTTTCGCAAAGTGCTCGATTGCTTGGATGCGATGTAATCCCTTACCATCGGGGCCCCAATGAAGGACCTTGGACGTTGAATCGGAAAGAAATTCTAGAGATTCTACCAAAAGTCGGTGTTCTCGCGATGACACCTGTCATGAATCCAACGGGAGAGATGATTTCTGAAGAAGATCAACAGTGGTTGATTGAAGTGACACGAGCTGCAGGAGTAAACATCGTCTCTGATGAGGTATATTTGGATGCTGCCAAGGGGACAGAATTCTATAGACCGATGTATGAATTGGCTGAAAACTCCATTTCTATTAACTCTTTAACCAAGACCTATGGATTAGGGCCCATTCGATTTGGTTGGATGATTGGCGCCCCAGAATTGATTCAAAATGCCAAGAATGCCTTTCAGAATATGCAGGGATTAGCCAGCGCACCCACCGTTTCGATTGCTGAGTCGGTTTTCTCTCGCTTGGATGAAGCATTAGGTGGCATTTGGAAGGCTCGTGAGGAAAACCTACCGAAGTTGATGGAAGTCTTGCATCATCATGGAATTGAATGGAATCCGCCCCCTTTCGGGATCTTTGGTGCCTTCTCAATTGGAATGGATGCTGTCGATGCCATGGCCCGATTTGGAAAGCCTCTAGGCTTGTTGGCTACACCCGGTGGAATGTTTCATTCTGAACTCAAAGACTACCTCCGAATCGCTTGGGGAGGGAGTCCGGAATCGTTTGAAGCAGCCATGCCTGTACTATCGCAGTTCTTAACAAGCATTCAAGAAGGAAATGCTTGACGCAACGATATGCCAGAAGCAGTTGTCGCAATTTCAGGGGCATCTGGGGCTCTGTATGCAGAGCGTTTGGTTCGTGCCTTATCGGATTCAGGGTGGGAAATTTTACTCATTATCACTCGAGAAGGTGCAATCAATCTTGATTTGGAACTAGGTGTAACTGCAGAAGAATTGGCCCAGTTGCCCGGTGTCACCCTTGAAAATAACAACAACTTGGCTGCTCGTTCAGCTTCAGGTTCTGCGAAGATCGACCACTACATCATCTGCCCAGCCAGTGGCACAACCATCGGAAAAATCGCTGCAGGTATTTCAGATAACTTAGCCACCCGTTCAGCGTTGGTTGCACTCAAAGAGAGGCGACCGCTCATTGTTGTCCCTCGTGAGTCTCCGTTTGCAACAGTTCACCTTGAAAATATGACAAAGTTGTCGAATTGGGGTGTTGTTGTCCTTCCGGCTAGTCCAGGATTTTATCACAAACCCAAGACCATTGAGGACTTGGTGGATTTCGTTGTCGCCCGGATTCTAGATCAAATGGGCGTCGAACACAACTTAAGCCAGCGTTGGACCGGTGAAGAGGTCCAATAGACCCGTGCCTTGAAGAATGACGGCCTTACATGACGAACTGTAAGGAGTGGTCACGATGGGATACAAAGACCAAACTCATGCAGAGCTCGGAGAATTGTTGAAACAACGAGGGATGGATGTCCCTCGAACCAAAAAAGAACGCATCGCGGCTTTGGAAGAAAATGAGGCCAATATCTCGTTCTTATCACGTGTTGAAGATGCGTTGCCTACGTGGGTATCTGTACCCGTTGTTGCGACGGTTGTCATGTTGGTGCTTGCAGGAAGTATCACCGGTCTACTGTTCAGTGATGCGATTCTGGGATTTTTCTCCGACGATGAATTTGACGGGGAATTGATTGATTTTGATCCCGTTCAAGCCCGGGCTTTCACTGAAGGTTTGCTTGAACTTGGGCACCCTGTTTGGGAAGGGAGAATGAGCGGTACGGCTGAAGAACATGCGACTGCTCAATCAAACTTGGATAACTTCACCTCCTTTGGATTGGCTGCAGAAGACAACTCATATGCGGTTCCAATGTTCGAAATCCAAGATGAACCTCAATTGAGAATCTGCCTTCCTGGTACGATTCCGCTGTTCAGCGGAGTGGCACCCTGTAGTTTAGCCGATGTGAACCGACAGGAAATCGATGTCATCCATCGCGAAGAATTTGTCATTCAAGGATACTCCGGCTCTGCAGACTACCAGTTCCAAGACAACATTCCTGTTGTGGATTTAGGTAATGCCAGCGATGATGGAGCTTGGGAAAATGCATCCGCTAGCATTGGTCTCGTCTTTGGACAAGGTGGTGTTTCAAGCAATACTCAACTCTTCCTCAAAGCCCAGCAAAGTGATTTGTACGGATTGATAATTGTCACTTGGGATCCAACTGGAGGTGAAAATCCACCAAATAACTGCAAAATTCTAGGTGAAAATGGGCGCTGTGTTCCCTTCTTCAAATCAGTCGATACAAGTCAATTTGAGAGTATACCACCTGGGATCCCCTTCATGATGGTTGACAACGAAGTTGGACAAATCATCCGAGATCAAGTGGTTAACGGAGAGGGGAGAATTGCGATGAATATCCAAGTTGATAACCAAGGGGAACGAGATGTCAAGGCACCATGTGGTATTCTTCCTGGAAAGACCGATGAACTGATTATTTTCGGTGCTCACCACGACACTGTATACAATGCTGCAGGGGCTGTTGATGATACCGCTGGCACCGCCACAGTATTGGAGTTGGCACGCCAATTCGCCAACATGGCCGAATCGAAAGGCGAACCCCACTACACCCTGAAGTTCTGCACTTGGGGTGGAGAAGAGGAAGGTTTGCATGGGTCGAAGGCTTTCGTTGCAGCATACATGGGTCAATTGCAAGACAATCTCCGACTATACATTAATCTCGATATGAATCACGTTGACATTGATTTGGAAAACCGCGGAAATGGACTCTGGATGTTTGGTAACGATGCCCGCGATATGAAATACATCAGTCAAATCGTCGACCAATTTGAAGAAGAAAACCCAATGGGATTGGCCAATAAATATGTCATCCATACCGATACACTCGACGGAGAACAAGGTTCCAGTAATGCGATGCCATACAATTCGGACCATGCCCCATTTGTCTATGACCTACAGCAAGAAGAGGGGGACGACCCCGGTCGTGCAGTGGTCTGTTATGGTTCAGGATCATGGGAATATCACACGTACAGAGATACCATGGATCGGTTCAATGAGGATTCTCTAGCCGTCAGTGGAATCATTTACGGGTCATACGCAGCCTGGCTGTCCTGGGGATGATTCGATGGGAAGACGAGCGCATGCAAGTCATATCTTACTTAGACAGAAATCAGATGCTGTCAGATTACTATCTGAAATTCAAGAGGCAAGGAAGCCTTTGAAAACGTTTCAGAAATTGGCCAAGAAACATAGCAAGTGCCCCAGCGGACAACGAGGTGGGGATCTTGGATGGTTCGATGAACGGCAGATGGTGCGTGAATTTAGTGCCGCTTGCTTTGAGCAACCTGCACAGGAAGTTGACCGGTTTATCAAAACCGAATTTGGTTACCATTTGATTTGGGTACATGAGCGCGAGGATTGAGGTGAAAAAGTGAGTACCATCGTCGCAGTAGAGGGGTTTAAGCTCAAAGGCAAACATGGCGTATTTGATTACGAGCGTGAAAAAGAACAAACTTTTGTTGTCAGTATCTGGGCTCTTCTCAAAGAGCCTGCAAGGAATGACGAAATCGAAACAGGAGTGGATTACGCCTTCTTACAACGTACCGTCCACGATGTAATCGTGCGAGGAGAACCGGTCCACATGATGGAAACACTTTGCGACAAAATCATCGAAATTGTTTCCGGCCACGTCAATGTTGCATCGGTCAAAATACGAATCGAAAAACCGCAAGCACCCATGCCACACAACGGTGGACTCGCAGTGGTAGAACGGACTTGGCCCGAAGGAAGAACCTTCTAATCAAGCACCGATATGTGCGAATAGCGCCTGATAATCTGGCTCGATTCCGGGATTTTCGGCATACCATGCGTAACCAATCGTCCCATCTTCTTCGATCACAAACACGGAACGCTGGGCCACAGTATATCCATCGATTGCAAAATTATCGAAAGTGACTCCGTACGCCGAAATGACTTCTCGATGTACATCGGAGAGTAGTGGATACTCGATGCCATTTGCGTCACGGAATGCATTGTTTGCAAAGGGGGAGTCTACAGAGATGCCCAATACTTGGCAGTTCACCGATGATAGGGCGTCGGCTCGATCATTGATGTTGCAAGCTTGGTTTTGACAAACGCCGGTAAATGCAGCGGGATAAAATGACAAAATCACTTTACTGCCCGAAAATGAGGACAATGTGACCTCGCTCTTGTCATGCGCTTTCAATGTAAAATCAGGGGCCTTGTCGCCAACGTTCACCATGAGATTCGCGGATAGCGACCACGCTAAGAACATGCTCCCCATGCCATTAGACATGGCGTGGGAGGAGATTGTGAATTCCGAGTTGGGAATCATCATCATTCGGGCAGAGGAATGCCTGCACTGTGTCGAACTACGTGCGATACTCAATGAACAACCACTCAGTACCCCCGTGGAATGGATTGACAAACAAAATGCGAGTGACCTGTATTCTCAGTTTCCGCTATTTGCGGCCTCTGTCGATATCCTCCCCTTTGCAGGGATTTTTTCAGGTGGAGAACTCAAACAAGTGGTTCGTGCGGCGACTCGTGAACGAATCGAAGATGCACTTTCAGCATGAGAATACAGCGATGACTTCATTGGTCCTCAAATGAGACGAAGCGATATGGAGGAGCCGCTCAAGCAGGTTTACGTGCCGACCGTAGCGACACCGGGTGGCGAAAAAACCCATCTTGGCGTGTTTTCCTCCGAGCAGGATGCATGGGATGTCATGCGCGCTTTTCTCGCAAAGGCTGGGGCCACCGATGTTGTCCACGGAAACATCACTGCATGGGAAATCGATTTCGTTGGAGAGGAAGGTTCGTTCACCCTTGTTTCCTTTGATCGCAACAATTGCCCTGTCTGCGATGAGTTGGCCTTCTGGGTGGAGGGAGATGATGAGAAAGCAAGGTGCTACAACCCTCGATGCGGGGCCTGGATTGAGCAGAATGCTTACGATCCAAATCGATGGGATTGCGGATGGCCTGCTGCCAATTGGAACAAGCGTGCTGAAGATTACAAACAGGCCTATCAGGGCCTAGTTTCAATGCGGGGTAGTGCGGCATCCGCAGGCACCAGCGTACGGATGTCCACCAGAGAAGAGTGGTTGAGTAAGCAGGAAACAGAGCGTGAAACCATCCAGCAGAAAAAACTCGAGTCACAGTCGGACGAGATGGAAGAGTGATTCATTCCTCTTCTTCAGATTGATTTAGAGAATCCATATACCATGTTTCTAGGTATTCAACTCGAATCTCATCCAACCCGAGATTTTTGGCTTGAAGGGCCAATAACTTCCGCTCGTTTTCAGTGAGAACTCCATCATCCATAACCATCGAATAGGCCTCGATATAGCTCTGTTCTTCCTTGGTGAAGGCTTCCGGCATCAAGATGACAACGATAATGTTGATCGTATTGTAAATCGGTTTTCGCATCACGGTTAAGGGTACACCAACGACCAGTGCACTCGCAACACCACCGTATGGAATGATACCTTCCAATAACTCAGCAACAATGAGAATCGCGACGGCCCCAGTGATACCAAAAACGCCCCATGACATGCTGCGTCGAAGTTGTTCATCGATGCCAAGGATATCATTCTTGAGAATCGCATAACTGAACATGAATCCCTCGAACATCCCAGTGAGTAAAATACTGAACATAAATCCGTATAGACAATACAGATAGATTGGCAAGAGGTCTCCATCAATCGAAGCCAAATCCGCCAAATTGAAGTCACCAAATCGTGCGGTCAAGTAAACGATTGACATGACCATGATACCCTTAATTGTCGCTTTTCCAGCGAATCCAATGAAGAGTGAACGCGCTTCAGTTGCTTGATATTCCATTCCATCTTCTTCATCAAATCGATGCCACGCACTACGCATTAGGAACGCAGCAAGAATTGCAGAGAGGGGGGGAGCGAGAAGCAAAAATTTACCCGCCGATGAGCTGCCAGGTACAAACCACGAATACGGGAAGGTTTCCTCTGTGTCTACACAACCCGCTTCGATTGGCGGTGAACCAGGGGTCGAAGTAAGTATTACGTCTTCATCAACAGACTTGCATTCAATGTGGTAGTTTCCACCAAACGCCTCGACTACACCTCCACTTGAAGATACCAGGGCCCCGATTAGTACAGCAGTGAATACGGGGAGGGCCCACCAAAGATTGTTTCGGATCTTTCCATTGGCCATGAAATCCAAACGCTTGGGTGGATAGAAGGAAACCGTTGACAGATACATGAACAAGCACAAAAGGGAACAGAAATACCAGCCCACTCGATAGTATTCCATCAACGGTAACATGTCGGCATCGAATGGATACGTGTTGTACCAAGAGGCCATGACACGATAACCTTCTGCCAAAAGAAGAATCGCCATGAAACGGTTTTCCGGTGCGTGACTCCGTGCTTTGAGAATTAGAATGGCCAAAAAGCAGAGAACGATGAGCGTCAAAATTGACAGAAAACAAATGATGTAAGTCAATCCCAAGGTATCTCCAGTCTGGAAATTTATTTGCGTGATTTTGTCCCAATAGTAGGGAATGATTGGGCCCATCCCTTCCAGTGCCATCGGGGAACCGTTGTTCAGTATTCCCAAAAACTTACCCTTTCGGAGTAAATTACAATCACATTTCTTCGATGGGGATGATGCCCACCGCTTCACAACCACGCCGCAAGTGTTCGCGTGCCAATTCGCTAATGTAGAGATTCTGCGTATTGACACCATTATCATCAATCACGTAATTGTCACGATAGAATCGGTTGTAATCCACCGCTAAAGCGCTCAACCATGCGCAGAACATGTGGGGGGAGCGAGAATCAATTGCTGTTTGCAATTCATCATTCATGTAAGCCAAGCGACGAATCAAATCGGCTGCTGTACCATCCAGTAATTCAGGATTGAGAACAAATCCAGCATCCACTTCACCTGCTTTCCTTTGAATCGAACAGGCCCGAGCATAACTGTACATGATGAAAGGAGCACTGTCGGCTTCCAGACTCAAAGCATCCGACCAACGGAAAGTAATGCCCTTCTCAGGAGAGATTCTAGCGATGTTAAAGCGGGTAGCGCTAATCCCGACCGCTTCAGCTATCTGCAACAGTTTTTCCTCGGACAAATCGGGCTTACTCTCTCGAACCGTTTCAAGGGCACGAGATCTGGCTTCATCGAGTAGATCGTCCATATAGACGACGTTTCCTCTGCGGGTACTCATCTTCCCATCCGCCAGTTTTGTGAAGGCGTAAAATACGACTTCGGGAGGTTGAATGTTCAATTCTTCCAAGGCGATTCCAACTTGTTTTGATTGCAACTTGTGATCTTCACCTAGGATGTTCAACAGGCGGTCTGATTGTGTCCATTTGTATTCGTGATAAGCCAAGTCTCTTGTCGCATACAAACTACTTCCATCCCCCCTGCGATAGAAGAACTGTGTGGATTTACCTTTGACACCCTTGCTTTCCAATTCAAGATAGTGGGCACCATTTTCGGCAACACCATGCAGTTCAGAGGATTGCAATTGCCCCATCAGTGTCTCGACGCTGCCATCGACGATGAAGCGTGATTCCTTGGTGAAGGAATCAAAACGAATCCCCATCCGACCCAGTGTGTCAAGCATGCCATCCAGCACAGGCTGGTAAGCCGACTCAAATCGATCTAGAATATCCTCATCGGCTTCTTCACTCAATTGAACCAATTCGGTGACTCCGGCATCGACCGATGCATCCTTTGCCTTCAGTAAATTCGCAGCCTGATACCAAAGCACACGGGCATGGTCTTGTTTGCCTGAATGTGGAGAGGTTTCAGACGAGATTCCACCCTCTTCCAACAATGCATGAACTCGCCCTTCATCGAGATTCTCTAGGGCCCAGCAAAGGATACCCACTTGCTTGCCCATGTCATCGACATAGTATTCGGCAGTAACATCGTAGCCGGCAGCCCTGTGCATTCGTACGAAGGTATCGCCCAATACCGCATTCCTCGCACGACCCACATGGAAAGGACCATTGGGGTTGGCAGAGGTGTGCTCGATAAGAATCGAGCCTTTCGATTCTGGCACCTGATGGATTTGATTTGCAAGCCAAGTGATTGAGGCACGAATGTTGACATAAGGCCCCACCGCAATCGCCTCTCCGATTTCCAATTCAAGGGCATCAGCAATTTTCTGTGCCACTTCATTGGGTGAACACCCGAGTTGTTTGGCGAAAGGGAAACAAGGCAAGGCGAGATCTCCTTGGCTTGCTTCTTTTGAACGAGATAGCATGTTTCGCCAAAAATCACCTTGGATGCCGACATCTTGCACGGCTTTCTCCATGGAAGGAAGAACTGCGTCAATCATCGCCTGCATACTTTCAACTCCAAGGATAGCGCAATAGTGCACCCAATCCAGCAAATGCCTCCATCAAAGTGGCACCTTCTTCGGTGTCCATTGAGATGAGTTTGACTTTACTAGAAGAATGGCCGGCAAGGGTCGTGAGTTCGTCCATGAGCGAGATTGTATTGTCGGGGTCTTCACGGACTTGATCTGAGGCTGCATTACAGGACGGACAATTTGGAATTTCAACCAATCGGTCAGTCGTAATTTGCCAACCATGCTGACATTGTCTACAAGTGTAGGCTTGTCGAACCTTTCGCAACCCTTCAGAGAGTAGAAGAGTGTCGACGGCACCCTGCTCAAGCGCACTTCGAATCATCATCTCACCATAGGTGGCTTTGGGATGTTGTTTCATGATTTCGGCGAGGAATTGGTCCACAAGTTGTCGCTCCGCATCCAATTCAATTTCATGCATCAATCCGCCCGCTCTCTGCACCAATTCTCGCAGACCCGATTCGTTTGAATAGCCCACATCAAAGGTTGGTTTCCGAACTATTTTGGCAATTTCGTGATGGAAGAATTCGCCCTTCAATACTTGATCTTTGGTTGCACCAGGGCCCCCGATGATGATACCTTCCATATTCTCAATCATACCAAGCCAGTAATCACTTGCATGCTCTGCTGCTCGCTTGAAAAACTTATGTGCATGCTCTTCAATTAATCGCTCGAAACGCTGTGCAGACTGACCACCTTGCCGGTGTTTACCCATGATGTTGGACTGCATCTCTTCCTGACAATGAACCGATTTCCCACTGGCCAGACCGTAAGCTGCTTCACCTCTGTCAATGACAAAAATACCGTAACAGGTCTTGTCGATGAGCATGTCTTCCAATTGTGTCACTTCAAACGTACTATCACAGCGATAGCGGAAAGAGCGGAATGGCTCAGGAGGATCATCCAGTACAATCGTAGTCATCCGAGTTTTGTTATTGCCCACAATCACATGGCCAGTGAAAATTGCAATCCCATGTTGCGGGGTTTCTCGCATGTTGTTGATAGCAGAGGCTGCAGATTCGATGGCATCGGATACGTGTTTCTTGGTTTGCTTTGACTTGATATTGGAGGCTTGGCCTATTTCTTGAGCCAATTGTTGTCGGACATCGTGAATGGCTTTATCTGGCGGAATAATGAGAGTCACGAGTTCAGTTCCCATGCCTCGCATCCCCGATAAATCATCTAGAGCATTCTTGGCTTTGAGGCGGCGCTGCTGCATCTCGAGATCGTCGGACATCGCGCTTCCTCAACCTCGCCGGTGACTTGGACTTCATCAATCCTTCCGGCGGCGTAGCCGCCAGGAAGGGAAGGTGTCATGAAGCGTCGGCTGTACGAGGTGTCGATGGCGGACCCTGTTGTCTTGGCCCTAGGCGGTAGTTTACTTCGCCCAGAAGAAAGCAAACGACATGCATGGCTTTCGGCTCTAGCCAACCTAATTTCGCAGTGTGAAAACCCAGTTGGAATCGTTGTCGGCGGTGGCGCACCGGCTCGGGAAGCCATTGAATTGGCCAAGCCTGTTGTCGATGACATCGCCTCATTGGATGAAATTGGCATTGCTGCAACTCGCCTCAATGCAGCTATCGTCGCCCAAGTATTGCAGGGCGCGGGTGTCGACGTCTGCGTCGGCATCCCTTCCGATGTCTCTTCAGCCGCACGCGGTCTGCAAAACCATCAGGTGGTGGTCATGGGTGGAACGCGCCCTGGACACACGACAGATAACGTTGCCATTCGCTTGGCAATTGAGTGTGGAGCCGCACAGTGTCTGATTGCCACCAATGTAAGCCATGTCTATACATCAGATCCCAGAAGTGACCCAAGTGCACAGTCTATAGAGAAGATGACACTTTCTGAATTGCAGCAAATTGTAGGCCCACCGATCCATGGACAAGCCGGTGGTTCGGGAGTCATCGACCCCATTGGAGTCCAAGCTGCAATCGATCACCATCTGCCCTTAGCTGTCCTTGATGGGCGCGATATTGAGCGAATCGCCAATGCTCTAGCCGGCAACTCCTTCATTGGAACACATGTTGAGGTGGATTAAATGGCCAACAAGGAAAAGCTCGCAGATCAAATCCGCGCCAATGCCGAAATGGCGAAACGTGGGGAGCAGAAGAGAAAAGGTGGCAAAACTGGTCTACCTAAATCCGCAAGCTCGAATGCCTATGTTGCACCTCATCGCCATTGCACTGTTTGTCAATGCCCGATTTCATTGAAAAGAGACCCTCCCATTTGTGGAGAAACAAAGTGTGAGGAGGAATATGCGAGTCGAGAACGGCAACGCAAACGCTGGAATATCCTGTTGTATGTTGCACCGGGCATCATGGTCGGAGCGTTTGCGCTTCAAATCGTCATGGGAGGGTAAATCATGTCGGTCATGGTCAGGGTGTTCTCCGTCCTACCCTTTGCTACGGGATCGATTTGTCTGTTACTAGTCTTGGTCTCGATGTTTGGTTTTGCTTCTGGAACCATTGACGATGAAATTCCTGCTATTCCTTGCCCAACACCGCAGGAGGGGTGTCCCACGGGCATGTCGCAAAGTGATTTGGGGGTCCCGTCTGCCTTCTTGCTACTGGACGTCAAACTAGAGATTCAGATAGAAATGGACGATCAGTCTTGGATTGGCGTTGTCGATTCTAGGTATGCGGATTCATGTCCCCCTGGAGATTCAGGACTGACCAATTGCACAGCATCAGATTACGAATTTTTGGCGGGTGGGCCCGATCATGACGGCCCAATCCATCTGAGTTTGGAACCTGGGAGCCTTCGATTTGTTACAGGTGGAGATCAAGGGTCGACTCAATTGCAGGACAATGCCATCGAAACCGATTGGTCAGTACATCTTGCAACTTGGGTTGAAGTTCTTCTTGCAGTCGGTGGAATGACCCTCTGTTTGTCTGGAGTCCACATGGCGTTCCCCGGCTTAACCAAACGTAAGGAATGACCCTCTCCGTGGCTTTCAAGAACTGAATGGAAGTGGCGGGTGTATGAGCGAATTTACCTGCGCTGGATGTGGGGCCACCATCGACATTAGTGGATTGGAGCCTGCGATGGGTGAACGCAAGGTTTTCTGTGTTCGTTGTGGACGAACATTTACACTTTAGTAAACAGAATCGTCCCTGACATGCCAGTGTTCAGGTAACTCCAATGGATCAGTTTTACGCATCTGCCCAATTCGATTGATGATTTCAAAACGTAGAGCCTCAATACCCGCAGGAGCGGTTGAACTGATGACCATGTGACCTGTTTCTGGATTTCGCATTTCAGGAATGGAGCCCTCAGGATTTTCAATCAGTGCTTGCTCCAATGCACAGACTTCACTCCATTCATCTGGATTGATACTGTCCAGAAGATCTCCTTTGCCATCGATAACAATCAGAGGTGTCTGTGGCAATAGTTCTGCAACTTCATTCAGCAAGTTGGTTTGTTCCTCCATACTCGTCCCTCCAGTTTCAGAAGGATCCATCAGGAAAAGACACAAGTCACCTACATGCTCCAGAGCTGCAATCGCTTGCATTTCGATCTGATTTCGTTCCTCCATTGGACGGTCGAGCAATCCAGGTGTATCGACCAATTGATACTTCATTCGACGGTGTTCGAAATGCCCAACATGCAATTGTCGAGTTGTAAACGGGTAAGCCGCGATTTCAGGTTTCCCGCTAGACATGGAAGCAATCAGGGCAGATTTTCCGACATTGGGGGCACCAGCAACCACCAAACAAGGTTCCATTGAATCAATCATTGGCAATGTCCTGAGGGTATCCCTCGCTTCACGCAAGAAATCGAGATTCTTCTCGATTCGCCCCATGATGCTGGAAATTCGACCATACGCCTCCCTACGGGCTTCATGCATCGGAGGAAGATTCACCATACGTCGTAACTTTTTGGCGTTCTGTTGCGAGATTTCAAGACACTTCTGAGCCGCCCATTGACACGCACCGAGACTCTGCCGGTAATCATCACATCCAACGGCAGCCTCAACCATTGCGACATCAAATTCAGACATCTTGTCTAGACTTGGCCAACGACGAACCCATTCCATGAGAGTGGCTGAGAGGGAATCCCCGGCAGAACCGACCATTCGAGTCATCTGCTTCCGCGTGCGATAAACCCGATCTTTGTCGACCACTGCATCCCCGGCTTTCTTGGCTTTGCTGAAGGCCTTGTCCAGCAATTCTTCCACGGTCAAAACCGTGGGGATACTGCGCCAAACCACCGAAACCATGGGTTCCCCTCATCTGGTCGGCGTCACCCATCCCTCTTCAAACAAGAGGATTGAACACACCCATCGATTCAAGAGGGGGAGGCGATTGGCAAGTTTGATTCCGATGAGTAAACAATCTCCTAACCTACCTGAATGGGCCATTTCAATATGGGAATCCCTTGGTAAGCCCGAAGTTTCCGAAGACATTCTCACCGGACCTCTCCTTGGACGAAGAGCCGGAATGCGACGCGATGATTTGGTCGAGGTTCTGCTTGATGCACGCTCTTTGCCTGATGATGCACAAGAATGGGTCCGAGGCCGATTGATTGGAACCAACAAGATGAGCATTGAGATTCTCGATACGGATGGTACCTATCGCTACATTGCTCGAGATGTAATTGTTGAAGTCAGACTCGTTGCTCACATGCGCCCGGCCTACATCGACGACGAAGAGTTGTTGCAATTCGAACGTGAGGATCATAAGCGCCGAACCAAGATTCACGAAGATGTTGAGAAGAAAACCAAGGGTACTGATGACGACCATCTGTGGGGTTGATTGATTGGCCCTACATGAAGATTGGAAACTCATCGATAATCACCACTATGAGCGTGAGTGGGTATTTCCTGACTTTGCCACTGCACTCGACTTTGTCAATCGTGCAGGTGCAGTGTGTGAAGCACAGGATCATCATGCGGAATTTGTCCTATCCTGGGGCCATGTGTTGATTCGAACTTGGAGTCATGATATCGACGGGATTTCTGACCGTGATTTGCGCCTTTGCGAGGGTATTGATCAACTGGGCTAGGAATGAATATGTCAAGAGTACAAGACATCATCAATAGTCGAAGAACAATTTACCGTTTTTCTGATCTGCCGGTAAGTGAAGCAGATTTGGAGATTGGTTTCACAGCTGCGAATAATGCACCTTGTCACAAGCACACATTCCCGTGGCAGTTCTATGTTTTAGGACATGAAACGAGGGAGAAATTACTTGACAGAGTTGTTGAATTGGCGCATGAAAAGGCTGAGAAAAAGGGAGATTTCGACAAAGATTTAGCGGGACGAAAAGCCATTTCAAAGATTAGAGATGTTCCCATAATGATTGCAGTTACCTCCAAACTGTCTCCAAATGATCAATTCAGGGAACAGGAGGATTTTGCAGCAACTGTCTGCTCTTTGCACAATCTGGTCCTATCACTATGGGATTTAGGAATTGGTTCACAGTGGAGTACGGGCTCAATCACTCGTGATTCGTCTACATACGAACATCTAGAAATTGATGAACAAAAAGAGAGAATAATTGGTTTCCTCAAAGTTGGATACCCCGAAATGACCCCAGAGAAAAAAACCGTCAATCCTGATAAATTCAAGCACTATTTACCCTGAGGGAGTGGAAAAATGAAACGTGTAGTATATGCAAAAAGGGGGGGTTTAGATGCCATCGAAATTATCGAAGAAGAGGCCCCTTTACCTGAGAAAAATGAAGTTCTGATTGAAGTTCACCGTGCAGGGATCAATTTTGCAGATTTGATGATGCGTCAAGGTCTGTATGGTGCAGCACCTGATTTTCCATTTACTCCAGGCTACGAAGTTTCAGGAATTGTTCGGGCAGTCGGTAAAGAGGTGCAAAGCCATGCTATTGGAGACAGGGTTGTGGCCCTGACCGGCTTTGGCGGATATGCGGAGCAAGTCGTGGTTGCGCAAGAGCGGGCATGGACCTTACCTGACAATGTCTCATTCGATTCTGCAGCCGCCATGCCAGTCACTTATCTTACCGCACACCACATGTTGGTCTATTTGGGCAACTTCCGCGAAGGCGACTCAGTGCTCGTGCACCATGCTGCTGGCGGCGTTGGAACCGCAACAGCACAGATTGTCAAAGCCCTCAACGGTGGAACAATCTATGGAACCGCCTCAGCAAAGAAAGCAAAATTTGTCAAAGAAATGGGCATGATTCACATCCCAAGAGGTGAGGATTTCGTTCAACGGATTAAAGCTGATAGTGAAGGTGTCCATCATGCTTTAGATCCCGTTGGGGGTAAACATGTGATGGAATCTTACAAGGCATTACGTAATGGTGGACGTCTGTATGTATTCGGTGCCTCATCCGCTGTGAAAGGGCCCAAACGTTCCCTCTGGAAAGCAATCAAGATGTGGCGCTCTACTCCGCGATTTGACCCGATTCGAATGATGAATTCAAACAAATCAGTCTATGGAGTTCACATGGGCATGTGGAAAGACGAAAGTGTTGCACGTGAGCAAATGCTTGCACTGGCAAAGATGCTTGAGAATGGACAAATCAATCCAGTGGTTGATTCTGTATATCGATTTGAGGATGTGGCGAAAGCCCAACAATTCATCCATGATGGGGGAAACCGCGGTAAAGTATTGCTCGACTTTAGCCCCAAATGATCAAAGTTTGACCGGGCGGGTCGCACCACAGGCCTGACACTTCAATAGTGTAGTTCTGTCTTCCTTGATGAACGAAGTGTCAGGGGCATTGCACTGTTGACATAGGATGTACATCTTGACATAGGACACGATTTTTTCCTTAATCCGACGTGGAGGTATACGGCCCTTCAACAAGATTCGGCCTTTCTCTCGGGAGGCGCTCGTTCCAAGCTCATTTTGCAGGAATTGATACACGTGGTCCGCATCGCGGTCCATCATAGAAATCAACTCACTGAAATTTCTCAGAATGGTCTGTGAACCTTCGATAAGAACATCCGGTTCAGGAAGTTTCCAACGGCTACGATTGGAGATGTCATCAGGAATCTTGTCTCGCGCACGGTCGAGCAATGACTCGTAATCGAAGTCCGACATTGATTGGCCCACCGGTAACCCCTTCTTGAGACCACCGACAAAACCAATGTTCTCCCATGGCTCGCATCGGACCATGGATGAGATCATTGAAGTGAAAGTCGCGCGGATACACCCCGACGCGGTCTTGCCCGTACAGGGAAGCAAACTTGCTGCTGGATTTGATTTGCATTCTGTCAATCGTGTTGAAGTCAAGAAAGGTACCACGGAACTGTTGCCCACCGGTTTGGTATTGGCAATCCCACCGGGTTGGGAAGGGCAAGTTCGTTGCCGCTCGGGTTTGGGAAAGAAGGGGCTAATTCTACCCAACGGCGTGGGTACGATTGATGCGGATTACAGAGGTGAACTGATGGTGCTCGCTCACTGGATCGGTGAAGGCGATTCATTTGTCGTCGAGAAAGGCGAAAGAATAGGCCAAATCCTTCTAAAACGCGTCCCTGAGATTCATTTTGTTGAAGTCGAACGCGAGGCACTGGATGATACCGAACGCGGCGCGGGTGGATTTGGCAGTACAGGTCGATTCTAGATAGAGTCCTATGGACTCTGTGCGGTGATTTGATAGGATGTGGACGGGCAGACCTGTCTGATTCACATGGCACTGAGTATCGACGAATTGCGAAATAAAGTCGCAGAAATGACTCAACAAGGGTTGAACACCCAGCAAATTGCAGACGAATTATCCATCTCCCAAAGAACCGTGATTTGGCTCAATTCAGGTGCGTCCGAGGAAGAACATCCCGATGATGTTCGGATTGGTTGGAGGACGATTGGAGCCCGCCCAAATCGAATCGATGCGATTGGAGCCATCATGGCCGACATTGTGCTTGAAGAGGAGGAATTGGGCGTCGACACAGTGGTTGGCATCAGTCTCAATGGGATTCTTTTCGCCAACTCGATTGCCAACCATATTGATGCAGATGTGGCCATCTTCCGCTCGGTTTCTGAAGAAGGCGATGGACATCTCTCAAATAAATATGGAAATGTTGCAGGTCGCAAGGTTGTGGTCGTTGATGATGTATTGTCATCCGGAGAAACCATGCGCAAGACCATCAAGACATTGCAAGAAGAAGGGGCAGATGTAGCATTGAGTGTTGTCATGGTCAACAAAACTGAAGAGAATGCCATTGGTGGTATCCCTCTACGTGGCCTTATTCGAACCGTACGAGTTTAGGTGACGATACATGCACTGGGCTGACTTTGAGGCAAAGAATTTGTCAAAGCCAGGCAAGGATGGAGAACGGCAGAGTATTGTAATCGCAGCTGGAATCACACCATCTGGTGAATTTCACGTTGGCCATTTGCGTGAAATCCTGACCTGTGAGATGATTTACAGAGCCTGTCGAAATTGGTCTTGGACTGATGGAGAGAGATACGTTGAGATTGAGCAACTCTTGTCAGAACTTGGGATGACAATTCAACAATGGGAGGAAAAAATCCAGAATGAACGTGCGAAAAATGAAATTGTATTGGAATTCATCTTCATAGTCGATAGCGCAGATCCACTTCGCAAGGTATATCCTTTTTTGGATGAATCATACGAACAATTCATTGGGCACCAACTGGGTAACATCCCGCCCCCCGATGCGAATGGTGCACCTGATTATTCAAGATATGATGAGGGGCGAGGCGACTCATATGCAGATCATTTCCTTTCTCCATTTGTGGAGGCACTGAAGAAAATTGGAGTTCGACCCAGAATCGTGGATAACTTATCCTGTTATGAAAATGGTGAGTTTGTAGAGTGTATTGACATTGCTTGCAAAAATACCGATAAAATTCGAGAGATCATTTCAAATGTTTCAGGACGAGATTTACCAGAAGACTGGTTTCCATTCAACCCTGTGGGTTCGGACGGGTCAATGGACGGTGTTACTGTCACGGGTTACGATTATCCATATGTCAGTTGGACTGACAGCTTAGGTGTTGATGGACGCTCTGATATCCGTTTGGGACAAGGTAAACTACCTTGGAGAATCGAGTGGCCGGCTAAATGGAAAATTCATGGTGTAACATACGAGCCTTACGGAAAAGATCACGGGGCTGCGGGTGGATCCTATGATACGGGCAAAGAAATTGCAAATTTATTCGATATCCTTGCACCACAAGGACTCACCTATGAGTGGATTTCTCTGAAAGGTGCTGGTGCAATGTCGAGTAGTATTGGGAACACGATTGGGCCCATGGATGTGTTGGAAATAGTCCCTCCAGAGATTGTGCGATACCTGATTGCAAGAAGTCCACCAAAAAGACACATTGACTTTGATACAGGTTCAGCCCTAATCGAGTTGGCGGATGAGTATCAACGGAATTGTAAGGAATTGATCGATGGACAGCCTGAAGATTTTACTAAACTGAGTAAAAGACAACAGAAGGCATGGGTTGTCAAAATCAATCAAATTGCATATTCCCAAGTTTATGATATCACATTTGGAGGTTTTTCAGGAGAAGGATGGGAAGATGAGGTCGCCGATGCTGCTTCAGATACACATGTTGTTTCATTTCGTCATCTTGCTTTACTTGCACAATTATACCCAGATGATACGGATATCTGGAAATCGCTGAAGCGCTCTGGAATGATTGATTCTAGTTTTGATTTATTGATGGAACTAGGTGGCCAAAATATAGCTTCAGAATATTTCATTGAAGATGGCATAGTTCACAGTAGAGATGGTTTTGATTATGTCCAATATATGTCATCCGATGTAAAGATAAACACAGAAATTACCGAAAAGCAGGATTGGGATATATCACTCGAAGAAGCAGCTTGGCACCACTATAGTTCGGGCAAAAATATGGGAAAAAACAGCACACTACCTCGCCGCCTGAAGACAATCCGTAATTGGCTAGAATCACCTCACTTCCCAGAAGATTTCCGATTGCGAATTCAAACTGAAATCTCAAGTGGTGCTATTCAAAATATCGATTCCAGAGATTTAGAGTATCTCGAGGCACTACACCGAACGCTACAAACCATCGACTGGGACAGTCATCACATCAACGACTGTATTTGTGAGCAAGCTAAAATTCGCCAGATTGTCTTGAGAGATGCATTCCAACTGTTATACTGGATTGTCTTAGATCAAAACTTTGGTCCCAAGTTGGCGAATATCCTGGCTGAAATGTCGCGAAATGATGTTCTAAATCTACTACAAACGGCGATTGATGAGTTATCATCCTGAACGTAGTTCAAAAACCCCAACCACCCGTACGCTTGAAAGAGTAGACGGTTGTGGCGGTGGCAATGCCGGTGTACTGTCCGAGTTGTGAAGCCGGCGTAGATGCCAATGCAAAATTCTGTTTGCAGTGCGGGCATGATTTGGAAACAGATGGTCCAATTACATCCACTGGGCACGATGTTCGCCAACTCAAAGAGTTGATTCGGAGCCGTGAAGATTTGTCGATGGCCGAGAAATTTGATCTCATTGCTAAAGTCGAAGAAGGTGAGAATCCCATTCAGCTAGGTTTGGCTGCACCTGCGGAAGGTAGTGGTGTCACTCCTGCACAGATGGAGATGCAAGCAGCTGCACCTGTGGTGGCGAAAGGGAGTCTGTCTGAAGCGGCACAAAACTACACCACCAGTCCCGCTGCGGCAGCGGCGGTTGCCCTCATGAGTTCTCAAACGGATGCTTGGGGACTCATCCAATCCGGTTCAATCAATACTCGCGACACACTATTCATCGAAGCCATGGCACTCGGTATGGAAGCCAGCCACCACATTCACGACATCGCGGCCGGTGGTATCGATGACACGGATCTCACAAACGAAGATTTGCGAGCGATTCCCGTTCTCAAACCTCCCAAGCGTTCATTCTGCCCCAAGTGCGGCTCGGACATTCATTCTCACACGATGTTGCAATGGCGAAAATGGCGTGACCACTCGGGTGAAGTCGTTCAACTCCAGGCACAGGCTGCCATGGAGACCAGTTTGGTCCAGGTGGCTGCACACTACATGACCCAAACTCAGGCTGCGGAAGCCCATCGAGATGAATTGGCAAGCCAGTTGGCAGGCCTAGATGAAGGTGCCATGACAGAGAGACTGAGCCAGGAATTGCGCCCCAAAATTCTGGCTGAAGTCGAAGAAGAGCTTCGGAAGAAGGTCGAAGCTGAGCTCCGTGAAAGTATCGAAGAAGAAATCCGTGCCGATATGGCTGCGCGTGGAGGAGGCAAGAAGGCCGCCACCAGTTCCAGTTCATTCAAACCCAAACCCGCGACAAAGAAGGCCGCAGCGCCTGTTGTTCGTCGAGGGGCTGCGAAGAAAAAATACGAAGGTGAGCCCGACGGCAAGGTCGACTGGTTCCTTGCTGATGCCTTGGATACGGTTTTCGATCCACACGGAACGGGCAAGGTGCTCAAACCCAAGACCATTCTAGCCCGCTCGGCCGATGGCAATGTTCGTGTTCAAGACGTAGTGAAAATTTACTCAACCGATGGTGAGGAGGGATTGTCAGAATTGGCATGGACCAGTCCATTTACCAAGTACATCATCGAAGCATTCGATGCTTGTTGATCAAACGTAATCAACAACCAAACGTCGAGGTTCAGGCATACCGTCCTGTGCCACTCGAATGGCTTCACATTCCATGCGAGCACCCGACATTGTGGTCACGAATGGAATGTTCAGTTCGACAGCGAGCCGGCGCATCATATTGCCATCCAAAACCGCGCCACCGCTGTTTCGTGGTGTATTGATGATCAACTGAATCTTGCCCTTTCGCATCAAGTCCAAGGCATCTGGACTCTGCTTTTCTGCAATTCGATAGCAAGTTTCGACATCGATATCGGCCTCGTCGCGCAAGTAGCGAGCTGTACCTTGTGTAGCGTGCAACTTGAATCCCATTTCCTGCAATGAACGGGCCATCGGAATCAGTCCCTCCTTGTCTTCATCCTTGACCGTCAAATACACACCACCATGGGTCGGAACCGGCAACTCGGTCGCCAGTCGTGCCTTGAGGTAGGCAGCAGCCGGATCTACATGGCTGCCCATGACTTCGCCGGTGCTCTTCATCTCAGGGCCTGGCGCAGGATCAAGGCCTCGCAACTTGAGGAAGGGGAAAACCGGAGCTTTGACACAAACCGCATCGGTTTGTCTTCGAGGAATTTCCATGTCTGCCAATTGCTCACCGATGGTGATGTGAGCGGCGATTCGAGCCAAGGGGATCCCTGTGGCTTTGGCGACGAAGGGGAAGGTTCGAGAACCTCGTGGATTGACCTCGAGAACGTACAACTCATCTCGACAAATACAGAATTGGATGTTAAAGCATCCGCGGATATTGAGCCCCAATCCAATTTCTTTTGTCCATTCATGTACCTTTGTAAGTATTTCATCACTTACGTTTTGAGTCGGGATAAAACACGTTGAATCTCCGCTGTGAATCCCGGCTTCTTCCAAGTGTTCCATGACTGCCCCGACCAAGACATCCTCGCCATCACAAACCGCATCGACGTCCAACTCAATGGCCCCACCCAGATACTCATCCACGAGCAGGGGTTTGTCAGGGGCGATGTATGCATCCGACATGTAAGTCTCAAGCTGCGCATCATCGGTGAGAATCTCCATACCCCGACCTCCAAGAACATACGATGGACGAACCAAGACAGGATATCCAATTTCCGCGACCGCAGCTCGAATCGAATCGGGGGTCTTACCAGTACGACCTTCTGGCAATCGAATGATACTACGTTTGCCAAATGCCTCGAAGCGTTCTCGATCACTGGCTTCGTCCACAGCATCGGGCGAAGTCCCCAGCATCGAACAAGTGAGACCT
>CEUJ01181675.1_pt1 | contig 41321 bp, 33 predicted proteins | sample 361531 | NCBI WGS metagenome assembly CEUJ01 (sample SAMEA2622842, study PRJEB7988) | marine metagenome | biome: marine biome (ENVO:00000447); feature: marine epipelagic mixed layer (ENVO:xxxxxxxxx); material: "saline water (ENVO:00002010), including plankton (ENVO:xxxxxxxx)" | depth 140 m | reverse complement strand
GGAGCCTCTTCTGCTTTAGGAGCCTCTTCTGCTTTAGGAGTCTCTTCATGTTCATAGTAAGCAACTATTGATCTAGTCTTACCATTGGAATTTTTTTCAACTCTTATTAGTGTATTTTCTGAACCAGGGACGGGACCACTAACAAATATAATATTATTTTCTTCATCCTTAGCTAAAATATTAATCCCTCTTATAGTGAAACGCTCTCCACCATACCTTCCTGACATTCGAGTCCCAGGCCATACACGACCAGGCGATGAACCAGCGCCAATTGAACCAGGTGATCTATGTCTATCAGATTGACCATGAGTCTTAGGGCCTCCTCTAAAATTATACCTCCTGACAACACCAGAAAATCCTCTGCCTTTTGAGTCACCAATAACTTTGACGGGCTCCCCAACTTCAAATATACCTAAATCTATTTTTTGACCCACTTCGAATTCATCTAGATTATCTACAGAAAATTCTTGCAAAAATCTAAACTTACCACCAGATCTAGATTGGTGCCCTAAGTTAGGCTTATTAAGATTTTTGGATTCTTCAAAACCAATCTGAACAGCATCATAACCATCTCTTTTTAAAGTTTTCACCTGAGTAACGGTACATGGACCTAACTCTATAGCAGTAACAGCTTCTGACTTACCATCTTTGTGAAAAAAGGTAGTCATACCGATTTTTTTACCTATAAGTCCATTTATAATCATAATAAAACAATATCCCTCTTATAACTTTATAGCTATATCTACACCCGCAGGCATATTTAATCTTGTAAGTGAATCCATCGTTTTTGAGCTTGGAGCAAGAATTTCAATTAATCTTTTATGAATTCTTAATTCAAAATACTCTCTACCGTCCTTGTGAACGTGAGGGCCCTTAATGACAGTAAATTTCTTGTTAGTTGTAGGCATAGGTATAGGACCTGCAGTACGCGCTCCAGTTCTTTCTGCGGTCTCCATTATCTGTTGAGCAGATAGGTCAAGAACCCTGTGATCGAATGCCTTTAAAACTATTCTTATCTTTTGATCTGCCATTCTATCCTCCGGCTCCTGAAATTTTTTCTGTAACACTCTTAGGTACTGCGGCATAGTGATCTAATTGCATTGAAAAACTTGCCCTTCCAGTTGTCAAAGACCTTACATGTGTAGCATATTGAAATGTTTCGGCAAGGGGTATAAATGCATTTACAACTTGAACATCACCTCTTGCTTCCATATTTTGAACTTGAGAACGTCTAGAATTAAGATCTCCGAGAACATCACCTAAAAATTCTGAAGGAGTCACTACTTCTATTTTCATTATAGGTTCGAGCAAAGAAGGTTTACCTTTTTGCATTGCTGCTTTGAATGCCATTGATGCAGCAACTTGAAAAGCCATTTCTGAAGAGTCAACATCATGATGCGAACCATCAATTAGAACTGCTTTAATATCAACTGATGGATATCCGGCTATAACTCCAGATTTTGCAGCCTCCATAAATCCTTGTTCAATAGGCTTGAAATATTCTCTTGGCAAAGTAGAACCTGTGATTTCTGATTCAAATTGCAATCCATCTCCTGCTTTAAGCGGCTCTAGCCTGAGTGTACAGTCACCATATTGCCCTCTTCCACCAGATTGCCTTACTAGTTTACCTTGAGCCGTAGCTTCTTTTGTTATGGTTTCCCTATAAGCAACTCTTGGAGCACCAACAGTCGCATCAACATTAAATTCACGTCGCATCCTCTCTACTATAACGTCAAGATGAAGTTCACCCATTCCTGCTAGAATAACCTGACCACTTTCCTCATCACTTTTTACTTCTAATGTAGGATCTTCATCTGCTAATCTTACTAAGGCATTAGACATTTTTTCTTGGTCTGATTTGGTTTTTGGTTCTACAGCAACTGATAAAACTGGATCTGGGAATGAAATTTGTTCAAGTGAAATTTGCTGATCTTGAGGACACAATGTTTGACCAGTGACTGTAGATTTTAGTCCAATAGCAGCGACAATTTCACCAGGACCTGCTGATTGTTTTTCTTCTCTAGAATCTGCATGCATAACCATCAATCTTCCAACTCTTTCCCTTGATCGAGTTGCAGAATTGTAAACGGTTGATCCCGATTCAATTTGTCCGGAGTAAACTCTTAAATATACTAAACGACCCACATGCTGGTCTGTAACAACCTTAAAAGCTAATGCGGTCATAGGATCATCTATAGATGGTTTTCTCTGAAGGCTCTTGGTTTCATCTGAAGGATCAACCCCTTCAATTGCAGGAACATCAATAGGTGAAGGAAGGTATGAAACTATAGCATCGAGCAAGGGATGCACACCTCTATGCCTTAGAGCTGAACCAACACATACAGGAAAAATTTTCAAATCAATTGTTGCCTTCCTTAAAGATTTTTTAATCTCATCAATTGATATTTCTTCCTCTTCTAAAAATTTCATCATTAAATCATCATCGGTTTCAGCAATTTTTTCTATTAAATCATTTCTTGCATCCTCGACCGATTCTTTATATTCATCTGGAACTTCTACAATTTTATGCTCTATAGCCTCCGGTGACTCATAAATGTATGCTTTCTCTTCAATCAAATCAATCAAACCATTAAATTCAGACTCTGCTCCGATTGGTAATTGTATGGGAACAGCATTTGCTCCTAATCGATCATGAACAGTCTGAACAGCATAATCAAAGTTCGCACCAAGTCTATCCATTTTGTTTACAAAAATTAGTCTTGGCACTTTATAAGTATCAGCCTGCCTCCATACAGTTTCTGATTGGGGTTGAACTCCTGATACTGATTCAAGAACAACAACTCCACCGTCTAGAACTCTCAGACTTCTTTCCACCTCAGCAGTGAAGTCAACGTGACCAGGAGTATCGATGATATTTACAATATGCCCATCCCACTTTGCATTAGTTGCCGCAGAACCAATAGTAATACCTCGTTCTCGTTCAAGAGACATAAAATCCATTACAGTGGTACCTTCGTCTATGTTACCGATTTTATAAGTCTCTCCAGTAAAAAAAAGTACTCTTTCGGTTACGGTAGTTTTACCAGCGTCAATATGAGCTATAAAACCTATATTCCTTACCCTATTTAAATCGACTTTTTCTGACATATATTTTTTACCACCTATAATGTACAAATGCCCGATTAGCCTCGGCCATTCTGTGTAAATCTTCTCTTTTTCTGACAGCAGAGCCAGAATTATTATAAGCTTCTAATAATTCATCATACAATCGGTCTGATATAGTAGAACCTGATCTTGACCTAGCCGCAGAAATAATCCACCTTTGAGCAAGTGCATTTCGCCTGTCAGGTCTTACTTCAACTGGCACTTGATATGTTGCACCACCTACTCTTCGCGGCTTTACCTCTAGGGCTGGCATTGCATTTTTTATGGCTTGATCAAAGATTTCAATTGCAGGTTTTCCAAGTTGCTTTTCAAGTCGAAATAATGAGTCGTACATTGCCTTTTGAGCAATGGATTTTTTACCACCTATCATCAACCTATTGATGAATCTTGATAGACTAATACTTCCATAAAGTGAGTCTGGAAGTATTTCTCTTTTTTTTGCTTGCCTTCTTCTAGCCATTAATTCGCTTATCCTAAAAAATATTTTTGTATGATTCAATCATAATTATTAACTCTTAGACTTACTGGTACCGTATTTACTTCTACCACGTTTTCTGTCTTCAACCCCAGAAGTATCCAATGCTCCTCGTACAACATGATATCTAACTCCAGGCAAATCAGGTACTTTCCCACCTCTAATTAAAACCACTGAGTGCTCCTGCAAGTTATGACCTTCTCCTGGAATGTATGCAGTAACTTCCATACCATTACTTAGCCTAACCCTTGCCACTTTTCTTAATGCTGAGTTAGGTTTTTTGGGAGTAACGGTCCTTACCTGCAAACAAACCCCTCTTTTTTGAGGACTTCCTTTTTTATTTTCTATTTGTTTACTCAAAAAGGAATTAAACACATATCGCATAGCAGGAGTTTTGGGTTTTCTCCTTTTTTGCTTTCTAGATTTTCTTACCAATTGATTTACAGTAGGCAAAGTTATACTCCAAGTAAATTAAATTTAGGGCGGACATTGATGTTATAAATCAAGTCACAAAGAATAAGTATACGAATTGATAGGGTAGTAAGTCAACGATATTTGGTGTTTTTTTTACCAAAAAAAAATAATATTACATAATTTAAAATTTGTATTATATAATAAGGATTGTGTGTCATTTCAAATATTGTTCGCAAAACAAATTATAAATAAAATATGAAAACTGAGATTGGTATTTTGGGCTTCAATGACTCTGAGTCACAGAGGTTAGCATCTGAAATAATTAAAGATTTCCAAAATTACAACATAAATAACATAGAAAAGATTGATTTTAATAATATTAATAAGGATATTGATATTGTTATGATTTGGAATCCTGGTATTGAGGTCGGACACACTGGTGAACTAATAGAACAATTATCCAAAAATGACATACCTATCCTTATAATTTTTTCTTCAACAATGGTTGATGATGTAAATCTAAAAATACCTAACCTTGAAATATGCTTCATTCCATTTACTAAAGAGGAGATATATATTCGATTAGAAAAAATAATCCCTAAAATAGAAGATTCAGATGAAAATAAAGAGGAAGGTTTGATTGATTATAAAATAATGACTATAAACTCACAAAGATATGAAGTTTATCTTTTGGATAAAAAAATAGACCTCACCTATAAAGAATATGAATTACTAAAATTTTTAGCATCAAATCCAAATAGAGTATATTCAAGGGACTCGCTTCTGAAAAGTGTATGGGATTATGACTATTTTGGTGGAACTCGAACTGTTGATGTGCATATAAGAAGATTAAGAAGTAAAATAGATAACCCAACTCATAATTTTATTGAAACACAATGGAACGTAGGGTATAAATTCGTACCTCCAGAAAATCAAATACAAAATTAGGAAAAAACATGAAAAATAATAACTTAGAAGCAATAAATTATGTATTAATGTCTGCAAGTGAAAATAATGTCAAATTTATCAGACTGTGGTTTTCCGATATTTTAGGCAATCTCAAGGGGTTTGCTATAACAATAGATGAATTAGAAGAAGTCATGAATAACGGAGCTAGTTTCGACGGAAGTTCTATTCAAGCTTCTGTAAGAGACACCGAAACTGATAAAGTAGCAATGCCAGACCCAACAACCTTCGAAATATTACCTTGGCGCACTAAAGCTACTGTTGCAAGAATATTCTGCAATATTTTAGATTCTAACGGTAACCCTTCTTACTCAGATGGAAGAAATATTCTAATTAAAAACCTGTCAGAAGCGAAGAAATTAGGTTTTACATTCTACGTTTCACCTGAAATGGAATACTACTATGAAAGTGAAGATGACAACTACGCCCAACCTAATGAACAATCAGAATATTTCGACCAAACATCAACGGATCTCTTAGAGTCTGATCTTAGAAGAGATACTGTTATTACTCTTGAGCAGATGGGCATACCAGTCAAGCACAGCCATCATGAGGTCAGTAAAGGTCAACATGAAATAGACTTGCGACATACAGATGCACTAACAATGGCTGATTCTATTATGACATTCAAGGTTGTAGCCAAGGAACTTGCCACACTAAGTGGAATAAATGCAACCTTCATGCCAAGGCCTTACAACAATAGGCATGGATCTGGAATGCATACTCATATGTCATTATTTGAAGGGAACAAAAATCTTTTTTTTGATAATAAATTAGAATACAAACTTTCTAAACTTGGGAGACAATTTATAGCTGGCCTGATATCACATGCATCAGAGATATGCATAGTTACTAATCAATGGGTAAATTCTTATAAAAGATTAGTTCCTGGATTAGAAGCTCCAACATATTCATCATGGAGCACCAATAACTTTGGAGATTTGATTAGAGTCCCTAGTTTTAGAAATGGTAGGGAAGAAAGTTTAAGGGTTGAATATAGAGCACCTGACTCTTCAAGTAATCCTTACCTTCTTTTCTCTGTTTTATTAGCATCAGGTCTTGATGGAATAAAAAATAAAATGAAGATAGAAAACCCTATTGATCTAGATATAACAAAATCGTCAAACAAAGAACTAAAAAAATACGGCGTTATCAAATTACCAGAAACATTAAAAGACGCAATTGATCTAGCTGAAAACAGCAAACTACTCCAAAATACACTTGGTATGGATGCTTTTGAAACACTTTTAAGTAATAAGCGTCAAGAGTGGAAACATTTCTCTTCATTCGTAACTGACTATGAAATAAGCAAATATCAAAATCTTTAATTAGTTTTTTGTATTTGAAAATTTTTAATATGTATTAGAATTTAAATTATGATAGATTATGAAACTTTAAAAAATAAAAATTTTGAAAAAAATAAAAAGTATGGACTTTACTCCGAAGATTTCGAGCATGATGCTTGTGGTGTAGGTATGGTAGCAAATATCAAATCTAATTCTTCCCATGAAATTGTTGAGCAATCACTAGAAGTACTGGAGCATTTGGGCCATCGAGGGGCTGCTGGATCTGATCCATTAACTGGAGATGGTGCTGGTATAACTGTTCAAATGCCACATGAATTCTTTCTACAAGAGTCAAAAAAAATTGGATTTAACTTACCTGATAAAGGTTCGTATGCGGTAGCAATGTGCTTTCTACCAAAAGATAAAAAACTAAATAATAATATAAAAAAAATCATTGAAGAAATTGTTAATAAAAATGAACTAAAAGTGATTATTTGGAGAGATGTTCCTATAAATCCAGATCAAATAGGAAGTTCTGCAAGATCACTAATGCCTAAGATTGAGCAGCTAGTAGTTAAAACAACAAAAAAAATTGATGAAAATCAACTTGAAAGAAAACTTTACTTAACTAGAAAAACCTGTGAAAAAAAAATAGAATCATTAAAGTCATCTAAGGATTTAAGGGCTACTATAAATCGAGAGTTTTACATCTGTTCTTGGTCATCAAGAACTTTGATTTATAAAGGTATGCTACTTGTTGATCAATTACGAAAATTTTATCCAGATCTCAGCAATAAAAATTTCACAAGTGCTTTTGGTTTAGTGCACTCTAGATTCTCAACAAATACATTAGGATCATGGAAATTAGCACATCCATACAGAATGCTAGCTCATAATGGGGAAATAAATACTGTTCGTGGGAATAGAAATTGGATGCAGTCCAGAGAAAAAACTCTAAAATCTAATTTTTTTGGTGAAGATATAAATAACCTCATACCTGTTTGTGACAGTGATTCACCGTCTGATACGGCTTCCCTGGATAACGTTTTTGAATTGTTGAGAATGTCAGGTCGGTCAATTGAGCATACAGCTGCAATGATGATACCTACTGCATGGTTTGATAATAATTCGATAACGCAGGCAACTAGAGATTTTTATGAATATCACAGTAATCTTATGGAGCCATGGGATGGCCCCGCGATGGTAATTTTTACTGATGGAACAGCCGTAGGAGCGGTTTTAGATAGAAATGGACTAAGGCCTTTTAGATATTTCGTAACAAAAGATGATTTGATAGTTATGGGATCTGAAACCGGAGTTCTTGATGTTAATGAGGAAGATATTATCTATAAATCTAGATTAGAGCCAGGAAAAATGTTTTTACTAGATTTTAAAGAAAAGAGAATAATTGAGCCAGAAGAATTGATGCATAATCTATCTTCTGCTAACCCCTATGGTGAATGGTTAGATTCAAATAGAGTTACTATTCCACAGTTATCAGACGTTGGTGAAATAAATGACTTTGATCTAGAAACCTTGATTAACCGTCAGGTGGCATTTGGTTACACAAAAGAGGATTTAGACCTGATAATAAAACCTATGTCTATAACTGCACATCAGCCACAAGGTTCTATGGGTAATGATGCACCATTAGCAGTGCTGTCTGATAAACCACAAAATCTTTATGCATACTTCAAACAAGCTTTTGCGCAAGTATCTAACCCTCCATTAGATGCGATTAGAGAAAAATTATTTACACAGAGGGCTGTTCCTGTTGGCAGGAGACCAAATATTTTTGAGACAACACCTGAACATTGTAAAACCTTAAGAATTGATCATCCTGTTTTACTTAATAGAGAACTAAAAAAAATTCAAGAAAATACTAAGTATCCAGCAGTTAAAGCAAAAACAATTTCAACTTTGTTTAATATCAATGACAAGGATAGTTTAGAAAAAAAAATAGAACAAATATGCCAAGAAGCTGATAAAGCTATTTCTGAAGGATACACAATTCTTGTTCTATCTGACCGAGGAGTTGATAAAAATCATAGTTATATTCCTTCCTTACTAGCAGTTGGAGCTGTACACCATCACCTCATAAAAAAGAGAATAAGGTCTCAGGCTGATATTATTATCGAATCAGGGGAACCAAGGGAGGTACACCATTTTGCGACACTCTTTGGGTATGGAGCCTCTGCAATAAATCCATATTTAGCATTCGAAAGTATCGAAGGATTACGATTAAATCCACTTACTGATGAAGACCTCCCAGAAAAAAACATTGCTGAGACCAATCTACGAGAAGCAGTCGAAGAAGGTGTAGTCAAAACAATGGCTAAAATGGGAATATCAACATTACAAGGGTACATGGGAGCTCAAATATTTGAAGCTTTAGGATTATCTCAGTCCTTTATAAATAAATACTTTACCTGGACAACATCGAGAATTGGTGGTATTGGACTAACTGAAATTAAACAAGACCTACTGGCAAATCATTTCAGAGCATACGCACCGGATAATATTCCTTCAAACCTAAAAATGGACCTTGGTGGGCTGTATCTATGGCGTTCTACTGGCGAAAGACACATGTGGAATCCGGATACCATCTCTTTGTTACAGGATGCAGTAAAAAGAAATGATATTAGCACATTCAGGATGTTTGAGGAATCATCTGATAATGAAATGGAAGAACACATTACACTTAGAAATATGATAGAACCTATTTATGGAGATGAAATATCTATTGATCAAGTTGAACCCGCTGAAAAAATAGTTGAAAGATTTGCAACAGGAGCAATATCTCTCGGCTCCATCAGTAAAGAAGCCCACGAAACTATGGCTATTGCAACAAATCGTATTAATGCAAGATCTAATACAGGTGAAGGTGGTGAAGACCCAAAAAGATTTGAACCTGATCCAAATGGCGACTCACGATCTAGTGCGGTAAAACAAGTAGCATCAGGAAGATTTGGTGTTACAACTAATTACTTAGTAAATGCAAAAGATCTTCAAATCAAAATGGCTCAGGGTGCTAAACCTGGTGAGGGTGGGGAGTTACCAGGAAAAAAGATTTCTGAATATATTGGTTATATTAGAAAAACGACTCCTGGTGTTGAATTGATTTCGCCGCCTCCGCATCATGATATTTACTCTATTGAAGATTTAGCTCAATTAATACATGATCTCAAAAATGTTAACCCTGAATCTAGGGTTCACGTTAAACTTGTATCTGTAGCAGGAGTCGGAGTAATAGCTGCAGGTGTAGCAAAAGGTAAAGGGGACGTGGTTCTTATCTCAGGCGATTCGGGAGGAACAGGAGCTTCACCATTAAGTTCAATACGTCATGCTGGAGTTCCCTGGGAGCTGGGCTTAGCTGAAACTCAACAAGTATTAGTTGCAAATGGATTAAGGGATAGAATTGTAGTACAAACAGATGGACAAATGAAAACTTCAAAAGATGTTCTTATTGGAGCATTATTAGGTGCCGAAGAATGGGGGATAGCTACAGGAGCATTAATTTCTATGGGTTGTATAATGCTGAGAAAATGCCATCTTAATACATGCTCAGTAGGTGTTGCAACGCAAGATCCTGAATTAAGAAAAAAATTTACAGGCACACCTGATGCAGTGATTAACTATTTTATGTTTCTTGCTAAAGAATTAAGAGTTCACATGTCAAAAATGGGATTCAAAACTGTAAATGAAATGGTTGGGAGAGTAGATAAATTAAAAATCAAAGATGACATAACTCATTGGAAAGCAAAAAAACTTGATCTTTCGCCAATACTCCACAAACCTGACGTACTCCCTAATGACCATGCATTTTGTTGTATAACACAAGATCACAGCCTAAATGAAGCTCTAGATAATCAATTAATTGAAATATGTTTGCCCGGAATCAAAGATAATTCAACTGTAAACCACTCATTAGAGATAAGTAATCTGAATAGAACAGTAGGAGCTACATTGAGTGGCAGAATAACTGAATTACTAGGAGATAAAACATTAAGTGAAAATACCTTAAACATTAATTTTACTGGTTCAGCTGGTCAAAGTTTTGGAGCATTCTTAGTTAAGGGTATAAACTTTAAGCTAGAAGGGGACGCAAATGATTATGTTGGTAAAGGTTTATCTGGTGGAAGAATAATCATTAGGCCAAATAAAAAGTCCACGTTTTCATCTGATAAAAATATTATAATTGGTAATGTTGCTTTGTATGGCGCAACAGGAGGTGAATTATACATTTCTGGACTCGCTGGAGAAAGATTTGCGGTCAGAAATTCATCTGCTGTAGCAGTTGTAGAAGGAATAGGAGACCATGGATGTGAATATATGACTGGTGGATGCGTTGTAGTAATAGGTAAAACAGGAAGAAACTTCGGAGCAGGTATGAGCGGTGGAATAGCATATGTTCTAGATGAAGAAAATATTTTCGAAGAAAACTTTGACACTACTTTTTCAGATGTTTTTAAAGTTCAAGGAAATGAAAAGGATGTTAAGGTTCTTAAGAAATTGATTACAAAACATAAAAATTACACAGAAAGTAAATTGTCTGAAAAAATATTAAATAATTGGAATTCATATGAATCAAAATTCTTAAAAGTACTACCAAGAGAATTTGGAAAAATTATCAGTAGAGACAATCGAGAGGAATTTAGTTTAAGTGAGTAAAATACAAGGATTTATTAATCACAATAGACAAACTCCAAGCAGAAGAAATCCCGAAAAAAGAATTTCTGATTGGAAAGAAGTTTATACAGAATGGGATGAAAAAAAATATCAAACTCAGGCTAGTAGATGTATGGATTGTGGAGTCCCTTTTTGTAATAATGGTTGTCCTTTAGGAAACCTAATTCCAGAATTTAATAATCATGTATATAATCAAGATTGGGAAAGTGCTATTCATACACTACATGCCACCAATAACTTTCCTGAGTTTACGGGAAGAATATGTCCGGCACCATGTGAAGCTTCATGTACTTTATCCATAAATTCAGATCCTGTTACAATTGAAATGATTGAAAAAAATATTGCTGAGATGGCATGGGATTCTGGGTGGATAAAGCCAGTAATAAATAAAAATAAAACCAATAAAAAGATTGCGATTGTTGGTTCCGGGCCAGCCGGCTTAGCAGCAGCTCAACAACTTTGTAGAGCGGGACACTCAGTAACTGTTTTCGAAAGAAATGAATATATTGGTGGATTATTATCTATTGGGATACCTGAGTTTAAGCTTGAAAAACATATCGTGGACAGAAGAATAACTCAAATGAAACAAGAAGGTGTTGAATTTAAAGTTAATACAAATGTAGGTACTGATATTACTTCAGATGAACTAATTAAAAACTATGATGCTATTTGCCTTTCTGGAGGATCAACGATTCCACGTGACCTACCCATAGAAGGTAGAAATTTGAATGGTATACATTTTGCTATGGATTTTCTATCTCAGCAAAATAAAAAATTAAAAGGCGAAACCTATATTGACTCAGAAAATATTGATGTAAAAGACAAAAATGTTGTTATTATAGGCGGTGGTGATACTGGTGCTGATTGCTTAGGCACTTCTCACCGACAGGGTGCCAAAAACATCATACAGATGGAAATTATGCCTAGGCCACCATTAGAAAGAAACGAAAATAATCCATGGCCAAATTGGCCAACGACATTTAGAACATCAAGTGCACACGAAGAAGGTGGAGAGCGAGATTACAATGTTTTGACAAAAAAATTCATAGGTGATGAAAATAACAATCTTATATCTATAGAATGCGTTCGTGTCGAATGGAAAAAAAACAAAGATTCAGGTCAAATTTCAATGCATGAAGTACCTAATACCAATTTTAATATAAAAGCTGAGAGAGTATTTTTAGCTATGGGATTTTTGCATCCTCAGCATGAAGGTTTATTAGATTCATTAAATATTGATTATGACTCAAGAGGAAATGTTTCAACTAACAGTAAAATGATGACAAGTAAAAACAAAATATTTTCATGCGGAGATATGCAGAGAGGTCAATCATTGGTTGTGCATGCAATTGCTAGCGGTAGAAGATGCGCTAGAAGCATAGATTTATTTCTTATGGGAAAATCAGAATTGCCATCTGTTGGCAAGTACGTGCGACCTTCTGTTAGTTACTCATAATTTTATGTCAAAAATAACCTTAGCATCCGCACAAATTAATACTACCGTAGGTGATATCGATTACAACACAAAAAAAATTATAAATTTTATAAAAAAAGCTGAGAAAAAAAAAGTTGACATATTAGCTTTTCCAGAATTAACAATTACTGGATATCCGCCTGAGGATTTAGTTCATTATGACCATTTTGTTAGTTCAAATATTAAAAAACTAAAAGAAATATCAAAATCAGTAAAAAACACCACTGTTGTTATTGGTTTTGTGAACAAAATAAAAAACAGACTTTATAATTCAGCTGCCATTATGGAAAATAAAAAAATCAAGTATATTTATAACAAAATTCATTTACCAAATTACGGAGTTTTTGATGAAAAAAGATATTTTTATCCAGGAGAAGAAATACCCATACTAGAAATAAATAATACAAAAATTGGTATAAGTATTTGTGAAGATATTTGGGAAAAAGAAAGCCCGGTATCAATTCAAGCGAGACAAGGTGCTCAAATAATAATAAATATTAATTCATCTCCTTTTGAGTATGATAAGTACAGAAAAAGGGTAAACTTAATCAAAAAAATTTCTAAAGAAAATAATGTCTATATCTTATATACCAATCAGGTAGGTGGTCAAGATGAGTTAGTATTTGATGGTGGTAGTTTATTAACTAATAATATCGGTGAGATTATCTCATCTAGTAAAAGATTTGATGAGAATCTAATGATCGTAACTTTTGATACCAAAAATGAATCAAATAAACAAAAAAAAGAAAAAGGAAATTTACCAATAAAAAAGATAAAACTAAATAATCATATAAACCACAATCAACCTAACCTCACTATTGCGCCTAATTATTCCCGAATAGATAGTATATATAGAGCTTTGGTTCTTGGTACAAAAGACTATATCAAAAAAAATAATTTTTCTCGTGTTTTAGTTGCAGTATCTGGAGGAATTGATTCAGCCTTAGTTACAGCTATTGCAGTTAATGCCATAGGTCGAAAAAATGTAATGGGTGTTTCTCTTCCTTCAAAATACTCATCAGACAACAGTTACAATGATGCAAAAATTTTATGTGAAAATTTAGGAATGGAACTAATCAAGATTCCAATTAATAATATTCATAGTTCTTTTGAAGCATCTCTTGAAAAATTATTTAATAAATCCGAACCTGGTTTGGCAGAAGAAAATATACAATCTAGAATTAGGGGCAATATAATGATGGCCATTGCAAACAAATTTAACTTTTTACTACTTTCAACCGGAAATAAATCTGAGATGGCTACTGGATACGGAACATTATATGGAGATATGGCCGGAGCTTTTAGTTGTATTAAGGATGTTTCTAAAACTATGGTATATGAAATATGTGAATATATTAATAGAACTAATTTATCAGAGATAATACCTAAGAATATAATAATTAAACCACCTACTGCTGAACTTAGGCCCAATCAGTTAGACTCCGACAGCTTACCACCTTACGAACAGCTAGATCTAATAATCAAACTTTATATAGAAAAAAAATTTTCTCCAGATAAAATCTCGAAAGAATTTAAGAAAAAATTTGGGTCTTTTAATAAAAAACTAATCATGGAAAATATAAATTTAATTGATAGAAACGAATACAAAAGACGACAAAGCCCGCCAGGAGTCAAGATCTCAAATTTGGCTCTAGGCAAAGATAGGCGTTTACCGATATCATCGGGTTGGAAAAATTTATAAAATTTCTTAACATTTTAAATCAAATATTAATTTATAATTATATTATGAGAAATAAAAAATATTTAATATTAATTTCATTATTACTTATAAGTCTTGCTTTATTAGTATCATGCTCGTCTAATGAAAATGAATCAGAAACTAAGGAAACTATACAAGAAAAAGAAATTATACAAGAAAAAGTTTTATTAAATACTGATGATTCTGTTTATCAAATATCAGGCGAAAATTTTTCGAAAATTTTTCAAGATACAATTAATTCTGTTGTATACATAAAAACAGATAGTCAAATGAGAACTGGAAGTGGTTCAGGATTTGTGTGGGATGATTCAGGGCTAATCATCACAAATTTTCATGTTATAAATAATGCGGAAAAAATCATTATAAAATTTTTTAACGGAATGGAGTATGAAGCAACTATACTAGGTTCAGACCCTCCCTCTGACATAGCTGTATTAAAAATTGAGGACCTAGAACACACAATAGAACCTCTAAATTTTGGTAAATCTTATCTAGTAGCACCTGGTGAAGCTGCAATAGCATTAGGAAGTCCTTTTGGTGAACAATTTACAATCACCACAGGAATAATAAGTGGAGTCGGCAGAACGAAATTAAGTGGATTTTCAACATATAGTATTCCAGCTGTATTGCAAACAGACGCAGCAATTAACCCTGGAAATTCAGGCGGGCCATTATTAAATAGTTCTGGTGAAGTAATTGGAATGAACACACAAATAATCAGTGAATCAGGTTCTTTTTCAGGTGTCGGATTTGCTGTACCAAGTGATTTGATCGAAAAAGTTGTAGTAGCAATTGTAAATAACGGAAAGCATGAGTACCCACTGCTAGGAATTTCTGGAACAGACCTAAATATGGATATTAGACAAGGAACAGGAGTAGATCGAGCTGTTACTGGGGCATACGTTACAGATGTACAAGTTGGCGGACCTAGCGATGAAGCAGGATTACTATATGACACAGGTAATTATAACAATGAAAGCTGGGACGGGGATATTATAACATCGGTAAATGGAGAAAAAATCAAATCTATGGATGATTTAGTTGGATACTTAGCTTTATACACTTATCCAAAAGAAAAAATAAAACTTGGGGTCATTAGAGACTCAAAAAATATTACATTAGACGTGGTATTAGGAACAAGATAAAAATAAATTGATATAAACCTATTTGACATATAAATTTTGTAATATTAGAACAAATGTGCTAATATATAAAAATAAGAATTTTATTTACAAAAGGAAGTCAAATGGCCACAAAAAAAATAGATATTATAAAACCAATGAACGAAAAAGAAAAAGATAACACATTAGAAATAGCGCTTGCTCAAATCGAAAAATCATTCGGAAAAGGTGCTGTAATGCGTTTAGGTGATCAAGGTAATTCTGAGCAAATACAATCAATACCTACTGGGTCACTGACTCTAGATACTGCATTAGGCATAGGAGGACTGCCCAGAGGAAGAATAATAGAAATATTCGGTGCAGAATCTGCCGGTAAGTCAACGTTAGCCATGTCGGTTGTGGCAGAAGCACAGCGAATGGGGGGACAAGCAGCGTTTATAGATATAGAACATGCAATGGATCCTAATTACGCAAAAAAAATTGGAGTAGATACTGATAAATTACTTATATCACAGCCAGACTCCGCAGAACAAGCTTTAGAAATAACAGAATATCTTATTAGGAGTGGCGCTCTCGATATTATCGTTGTAGATAGTGTAGCAGCTCTTGTACCAACAGCTGAAATTGAAGGAAATATGTCAGATATGCAAGTTGGATTACAAGCTAGATTAATGTCAAAAGCACTGAGAAAATTAACCTCAATAATACATAAAACTGATACTGTATGTATATTTATTAATCAGCTCAGAGAAAAAGTAGGAGTAATCTTTGGAAATCCTGAAACAACACCTGGTGGTAGAGCATTAAAATTTTATAGTTCTGTAAGGATTGATCTAAGAAAAACTGAAGCCATAAAAGTAGGTACTGAAATAATCGGTAACAGAGTGCGAGCAAGAGTAGTAAAAAATAAAGTTGCAGCACCATTTAAAAAGGCAGAAATGGAAATTCTTTACGATTCAGGAATAAGTAAGGAGGGGAGTATCATAGATATAGGAACAGAAAAAGATATTATAAGGAAAAGTGGTGCTTTTTACTCATATAAAGATACAAGGTTAGGGCAAGGAAGAGAATCAGCCAGAATTTTTCTTAGAGATAATATGAAAATCCGAAATGAAATTGAAGATGCAATTCGAAATTCTGAGGAAGTTGAAAAAATATAGATAAAGTAATGAAATTTATTGTAGAATAAAATAATCATAATTTATGTAATATTAATTCTTGGTGAATAATTGACCATATCAATAATAATTATTTTGACTGGGCTTATTGGTAGCGCTTTTATAAGTGCTACCGAAGCAGCAATTTTAGACTCAAATAGATATAAAATAGAAAATCTTCTTGAAGAAGGGGACTCTAGAGCTAAATCTGTAATAAAAATTCTAAATAACTATGAGCAGTTTTTTGGGACAATTTTATTACTTGGAAATATGTTTAACGTTGTAGTAGCATCTGTTGGTACAACTCTTGCAATATCAACAATTGGTGGGGGAAATCCTTCTGTAACTTCGACTATAGTAGCAACTGTTATAAGCACGATTCTTATCGTTATAATAGGAGAGTTAACACCTAAAACATTAGCAGTATTATCATCTGAATCAATAGCACTTAGAAATGCTAGGATTGTAAATATACTAATAAAATTGACATGGCCTTTAGTTTTTATATTTACTCTTTTTCCAAAAATTATAATTATTCTACTTGGTGGTAAAGATACTCTGACAAAACCCATAGTCACCGAATCTGAACTTAGAACTCTGATTGACCTAGGAGAGGCAGAAGGTACTGTTGAAGAATCTAAAGGTGAAATGCTAGACAATATATTCAAGTTTAGTGAAATGGAAGTAAGGGATTTAATGACTCCTAGAACAGAAATAATATGGATAAAAACAAATACAAATTTTAGGGAATTTATGAAAATTTACAACAGTAATCCTCATACAAGATTTCCAGTGTTTGAAGATGATCAAGATAACGTTGTAGGAATATTATCGGTTAAAGATATCATAGGGAAAATGCCCAGCACTTCTTCTCCAGCTGAACAAATTGTAACAAAATTAATGAGAAAACCTTTTTTTATACCTGAAACTAAACAGTTAGATAATCTATTCGAAGAAATGCAAAAGTTTGGTCACAAAATAGCATTAGTTGTAGATGAATTTGGTGGTATTTCTGGTTTAATTACCCAAAGTAGATTAGTAGAAAAAATTGTTGGAAAATCTAGCGAAGAGGGTGAAAAAATAGAAAAAGATTATATCTCAATAAACGAAAATACATTTGTTGTTGACGGAAGCATAAATATTGATGATATTAATGATGATTTAGATACAGAAATACCTGAAGGCGACTATGAAACATTAGCTGGATTTTTTCTTGAAAATGCTCAGATAATCCCAAAACTTGGTGCAAAAATCAATTTTAATAACCTAAGAATGGAAATCAATGAAATGGATGACTCAAAAATTACTAGCATTAGAATTACCAAGATTTCAGAAGCAACTATTAACCCCCCCAAAATTAAATAAATATGAATGCTAATTCAAATTTTTTTAATATATTTTCAAAAAATCTTGAAAAATATATTTATGAGATTGATAGAAATGTTTTAGTAGGTTTTTCTGGGGGGCCAGACTCCACTGCATTACTATTGGGTTTGAAATTTTTTCTTAAAAATAAATCTAAAAAAATAATTGCTTTACACCTTAATCATTTAATTGAAAAAAATTCTGATTTTTACGAAGAAGAATCTAGAAAAATATGCGAAAATCTTTCTGTGGATTTTTTCTCTCGTAAAATTGATATTCCAAAATTGGCAAAGAAAGAAAAAATTTCAATTGAACTAGCAGGAAGAAATGCTAGATATAATTTTTTTCAATCAATGGCAAAAAAATATCATACGGATATTGTATTTTTAGGACATACAATGGATGATCAAGCTGAAACAGTTATTCATAACTCTATACGAGGGTCAGGTTTGGCTGGAATATCAGGGATGAAAATTTTATCAAAAAATCGTTTCCTAAAAGTCCTAAGACCTATGTTAGATATTAGAAAATTTCAATGTATGAAATATTGTGAAATAAACAATGTAAAACCTCTAATTGATCTTTCAAATCAGAAAAAAATATATACTCGTAATAAGATTAGATTAGGAGTTATACCAGAACTAAATAAAATCTCAAAAAGAAGTATAGAAAATATTGCTAAGCTCTCAAAAAATTTAAGTTCAGAAATCAAAATTTTAGACTGGATAATTGATAAATATTATAAAAAAATTATCACTGATAAAAAAAATACTTACAGGAAAGATATTCTTAGTAAATTACCTATAGAACTTACTGCAAAAGTTATGATGAAAATTTGGTCAATAAACTATAGTCACAAGGGAAGTTTAGACAAAAAACATATTTTAAAAATTTCGAGCCTAGTATACGAAAACAGCGGGAAAAAAGTATACCTACCAGGAAAAATTATTCTATATTTTGACAAGGATACATTCGTATTTTCAGGGGATGGAAACAACTCAAAAATAAAAAAAATAATTACAAAAAAATATACAAAACTTAATTACCCTAAATTAGAAGAAACTAATTCCATTAGTTTACCCAACACACAATATTCTTTAAGCGCTAAATTAGAAAAATGTCCTAGTATTTTCCCCCCTAGCAATAAATTAGTAGTATATATTTCTACAAATATATCCTTAGATTCAATTAAACTAAGAACTATCACAAAAAAAGATGTATTTAAACCTTTGGGAATGAAAGAAGAAATCAACGCATATAATTTCCTCAAAGGACAAAACATGCCTAATAGACATAGAGAGAAAACTATGGTGCTAGAAAATGAAAAAGGGATAATATGGGTAGTAGGATTGAGAGTTGCAGAATGGGCAAAAGTAAAAAATATTGATTCTCATGCAATAAAATTAAATTTGACTAATTTAAAAGAGTCTAATTAGTTTGTTATTTTCTGTTATCCCAGGCAATCTACCTCGTTTTGAAATAGGTATAAAACTTTCCATTACCTGGTCTATATCATCAATATTGCCATTATCGAATTTTACTTTATCTGATTGAATAGCTTTTATATCTGCAGTAAAAGACAATGGGCTAGCTGCAGAAATATAATTACCAACGCCAAAGCCAATAACAGGAGCCCCACTATCAACAAACTCCATTATTCTTTCAGGATTTAATCCACCGCTGACATATATATCAACATTATCAAATCCTTCATTTCTTAATCTTGACTGAATTTCAAAAACCATACTTGGAGTTACACCACCTCTCTCCTTAGGAGTATCAAGCCTAATTCCTCTTAATTTTCTCTTTAGTGATCTAGCTATTTCAACTGATTCTTGACCCTCATCTCTGAATGTATCAACAAGTGCAACTCTAGGAACATCTGCAGCCATATGCTTATCAAAAGCTAATACTGCTCTCAAGGTATCACCGAACAACAGTATCATTGAATGAGGCATAGTTCCAGATGGTGTACCACCGTGTAAGTCTGACCCAACAGCAGTAGAGGTTGCAGCACACCCACCTATCCTTGCTGAATAATCCATTACTCCAACAACTTGGGGATGTACATTTCTAGCCCCCATACAAACAATAGGAATATCATTTGCAGCCTTCACACATTCCTTTGCTGCTGTGGCCCAACCAGAAGATGATGACAAAGAACCTAATATTGCAGTCTCATATAAGCCAAAAGATGCATATGGTCCAACAATTCTTACTACAACTTCTCCTTTATAAATATCACTACCTTCTTGCACTGACCAAAGGCCTCTAGAATTTTTCGGTAAAGAGAATAACCAGTCTCTTAGCCACGTATGAATCTCTGTAACTCCACACAAAACTCCATCCGATTCAGATGTAACTTCCATAACAACCAGAGGATTTATTCCTTCGTTTCTCAATATTGTCATTGATCTAGTTAATTCATTATCTGCTGTTGCACCCGTAACAACTGAATTATATGTTACAAAAGGAGATTGAAATTTATCTTGATGATTTATTGATGTCATAATTATATTTTAAATTATAAAACGTTACCTATGATTTATCTAAAAGTTAAGTCTCACTCTTATGAGACCTTTAATATCTTTTATCGCAGTAGATATTACTTTGACCCTAGTATCCGGATCATCTTTCCAAATCACAGGTATTTCTGAAATTCTATACCCATATTTTTTTGATAACAATAATAATTCTGTATCAAAAAACCATTCATTATCTTTTATTTTATGTAATAGATTCTTTCTTATATTCTTAGAAATAGCCTTGAATCCGCACTGGGCATCCTTAAAACCTGGAAAAGGAAAAATCACATGAATTAAGAGATTATAAGCTCTAGAAGTGAATTCTCTCATTAAAGTTCTATCATATACTTTTGATTTTCTGTGCAATCTTGATCCTACTGCTATATCAGAATTATTTTTAGTTATCTCATCAATCAATAATTTAGTAAAATTCAAATCAGTAGATAAATCTACATCCATATACATACTTACATCCGAATTTGATGATAACCAAGCTTTTTTAAGAGCCCTGCCTCTTCCTCTTTTAGATAGTGTAATAAGAGAAATATTCTTGTATTGTTCAACGTATGAACTAGCGATTAAGTTGGTAGAATCGGTTGAGCCATTATCAGCAATAACAATATACCAATTATACTGTTTATTTTTATTTATATATAACAATATTTTTTCTATACAAATTGGTAATGCCTTCTCTTCATTTAAGACAGGTATAACTATGTCAATACTTTTTTTACTCATGTATAAAATTAATGTAGAAAGTGTCTTCTATTTGTAAACATCATTATTATTCCAAGGTTATCAGCACATTCTATAACTTTTTTATCATTAATAGAGCCCCCAGGCTGAATAATTATGGATGCACCATATTTGTGAGCTAATTCTATGCCATCTGGAAAAGGGAAAAAAGCATCACTTGCCATAACAAAATTTTTATTTGCTGTGTGGATCAAATTTTTTCCTGCAAGATAAACACTAATGGCTCTATTTGGTTGTCCTGCTCCCATTCCTTTGATCATTTGGTCCTTAGCAAAGACAATTGCATTTGAATGAATATATTTACAAGCTTTCCAAGCAAACTCCATATCAAGGATTTCTTTTTTAGAAGGCTTTTCTTTTGTCACACATTCCCATTTGTCATAACTATCAAACTTATTGTCTTTTTCTTGAATAATAACACCTCCTGATACATTCCTTATTTGTAAAGTATTATTTAAAGTTTTGGAAGCTTGCAAAATTCTTGTGCGTTTTCTTTGTCTTAATAATTCCAGAGCAGGTTTTTCGTAGTCTGGAGCTACAATTACATCATATAATATACCCTTCATTTCCAGAGCAGTTTCATACGTAACTCTTGAATTAAATCCTACGATTCCACCAAAAGCTGATATTGTGTCACCAGAAAAAGCGTTTTTATAAGCTTTGGTTTGGTTTTTATTAGTCGATAAACCACATGGGTTTGCATGTTTTATTATGGCAACACAATGTTCAGAGAATTGATTCACAATATCCCATGCAGCGTCTGCATCAAAATAATTTAGATAAGACATATCCAATCCATGAATAAGTTTTGAATTAACTATTCCATTTACCTCATTTATATTTGAGTAGACTGCTGATTTTTGATGAGGATTTTCACCGTATCTCGTTTCTGATATTTTTTCCCATGTCATAGATAATTCGTTTGGATAAATTAATTTTTCATCTGAAAGAAAACTTGCAATATTTGCGTCATAAGCTGCTGTATGTTGAAAAGCTTTTGATGCAAGATATTTTCTATAATCTAAATTAATATCCTCTTGTTTTATTTGATCAATAAAATTTTTATAATCTTTTGGATCGACTACAATAAGAACATCTTCAAAATTTTTTGCAGCAGCCCTTGTCATGGCAGGCCCACCAATATCTATACTTTCTAAGGCTTCATTAATACTTACATTTTGTTTTGAAACTGTTTTATTAAATGGATATAAATTATTTATTACAATATCAATTTTTTTTATAGAATATTTCTCAATTTGAGTAATATGATTTGGATCTGATTTTTTAGCTAAAAGTCCTCCATGTATAAAAGGATTTAATGTCTTAACCCTTCCGTCTAATATTTCAGGAAAACCTGTAACTGTACCTACATCAACAACACTTACACCTAATTCTCTTAGATAATCTGCGGTACCACCAGTACTAATGATTTCGATATCTAGATCAATAAATTCTTTAGCTAAAAATTCAAGATTAGATTTATCAGAAACAGAAATTAAAGCTCTCATTCACTCTCCTTATATATGTCTATAAACCTATTAATTTTACGTTATTTTTTTCATTTAAATTTTCTACCAATTTACCGATTAAAATTGAATTTGGTAGTTGTTTTTTTATCTCATTGTATTTATCTGGATCAATAATTACAGCCATACCTATTCCCATATTGAATACTCTATACATTTCTTCTAGGTCTACATTACCTTCTTTCATTATAAATTCATAAATTTCCGGAGTTCTCCAGCTATTGAGTTGAATTTCTGCTGATAGATTTTTATCAATTGATCTAGGAATATTTTTGTAAAAACCACCTCCTGTTATATGAGATAAACCATTGATATTACTTAATATTGGGGATAATTCATCAAGATAACTCTTATGAGGCAAGAGTAGTAATTCTCCTAGCTTTTTATTAGTCTTAGGAACTATCTCTTCTAATATGCTAGGGTTATTCTCCGTATCAAAGATATTTCTTACTAATGAGTATCCATTAGTATGCAGTCCATTAGATGGCAAGCCCAAGATTAAGTCACCTATATTTGTTTTAGAAGGTGACAAATAATCTACTTTTTTTACTTTTCCCACTATAAATCCTACAAGATCATAATCTTCACCATTGTATGTATCAGGCATTGATGCTGTCTCTCCCCCTAGTAAAACACAGTTGGATTGCTTACAAGCATATGAAATACCTTGAACTATCTCTGTAACTTTTTTGGTATCAAATCCATTTGCTCCTATATAATCTAAGAAGAATAAGGGTTTTGCTCCAGATGGTAAAATATCATTTATACAATGATTTACTATGCTCTCTCCAACTGTGAAATGATTGTTAAGTATATTAGCAATTCTTAATTTAGTTCCAACTCCATCTGTACTTGAAACCAAGTAGTCTTCACCTGAATCACTAATATTAAATACTCCTCCAAAGGCTCCTGGCCCAGAAATTACATTTTTATTAAAAGAAGACTCGGCAATATCTCTAATCGATTCCTTTAGAATTTTAGCTTTACTTAAATCTACACCGGATTCCAAATATGTTTTGGAATTTTTATTTTTCATATTTTCATTTCTTTTTCTAAAGTTAATTTATCCATTTCTAATTGCACTGGTATAGGATATTTGCCTGTAAAGCATCCCTTACAATATTCACTTTTTTTTGATTTGGTAGCTTTTTCTAATCCTTCAACAGACAAATAAGCTAAACTATCCGCATTAATTAGGTCCCTTATCTCATCATTCGTTTTATTCGCCGCAATCAGTTGACTTAAGGTGGCCATATCAACCCCAAAGTGGCATGTAGATTTTATTGGAGGAGATGCAACTCTTACATGAATTTCTTTTGCCCCAGCTTTTCTTAGCATTGATATTACTTTTTTTATAGTTGTACTTCTAACTATTGAGTCATCAACAACAATCAATCGTTTACCACTTATAATTTCTTTCATGGGATTAAATTTATTAGCAACATTTGTATCTCTAGAGCTTTGATCAGGATTTATAAACGTTCTACCAACATACCTATTTCTAATAATTGCATCAGAATAAGGTATCTTAGATGCAGCGGCTAAACCTGCTGCATGAGGAGTTGAAGAATCTGGGATTCCCACAACAATATCTGCTTCTACTGGATGCTCCTTAAACAATTCAGATCCAAGCCTAAATCTGGTCTCATATGCTAATTCACCATTCAATATTGAATCTGGCCTAGCAAAATAAATATGCTCGAATATACACATTTTATGGTTTTTACTAGAACCATTCCAAATCTTAGATTTTACTCCTTCAGAATTTATTACTAAGGTTTCACCATTTTCTATTTCTCTTATGAAATCAGCTCCCAAATTATCTAGAGCTGAACTCTCTGAAGCAACTACCCATCCATCATCAAGTTTTCCTAAGCATAATGGGCGGATACCGAGAGGGTCTCTAACTGCAATTAATTCATTATCATTCATAATTACTAAAGAATAAGCACCTTTTAGTCTTCTCATAACATACGAAGATATTTCAAACCAATTCTTACCAGGAGCATTTGCAAACATTTCTAGTATAACTTCAGTATCGGATGATCTTTCAAACTTTGAACCAAATTCTATAGATAATTCTTCTCTTAGTTCAGAAGCATTAATAACATTACCGTTATGTCCTATGGCAATTTCTCCTCTTATTCCAGAAGTAATCAATGGTTGTGCATTATTTTTTTTACTTCCACCCATAGTTGAGTACCTAGTATGACCAATGCCAATACCTCCAGATAACTTAGATATATTTTCCTCATTAAATACTTGAGATACCAACCCCATATTTGCTTCTAATTTGATACCAAAGCCTGATGATGTGGCTATTCCTGCACTCTCTTGACCTCTATGTTGCAAAGAAAATAACCCAAAAAACAAATCTTTTGCCACATTTTTTTTAGTGTTATATACTCCAACAATACCACATTCTTCATGAGGTTTATCTGGTCTATTAAAATAATTTAATTTAGTCAATTTGAATAATTATTAAAGAAAAAATTTTATGCACACTGTCACTCTAACTTTGAAATGAATTTTGGTCAAGAAAATATTATAAGAATTATGAAAATTATCACTAATATTTTTTTAGATAAATCAAAAATTCTGTATTAATATTAGTTTTATAATGATTATATTTTGAAATATTTAATATCCTAAGTTTATTTTTTACCGCCCAGTTTATAAATTTACCTATAACTGAAGAATAAACTGAAATATCCTTTATTATTCCTCCCTTTGGAACAAGTTTTTTCTGAGTCTCAAATTGAGGTTTTAGCAATACTAACAAACCGGCATTATTTTTTAATAAACTCAAATTTTTTTCAAGGACTATGCTTAGTGAAGTAAATGAAACATCTGCTACTAAAAATTCAACTACATCCGGTATGCTCAATCCAAAGGCTGCATTAGTTCTTTCTAAACTTATTACTTTTTTATTATTTCTTAATTCATTATGTAATTGTCCTCTACCGACATCAACAGAATATACTTTTTTAGCACCTTTTTTAATCAAACAATCTGTAAATCCACCTGTGGAAGCTCCGATATCTAAGCATGTAAAATTCTCAACATATATTCTAAATTTTTCTAAGGCAAATCTTAACTTATATCCCCCTTTAGATACAAATTCAGGTGAATCTAAAATTTTCACATGAATATTTTTGTCAACTAATAAACCAGGTGTAGGGTAAGTTTTACCATAATTTAATATTACCTTCCCAGATAAAATTAAAGCCTCAGCATGCCTTAAGTCTTTTGCTATATTTTTCTCTTGTAAAAGAATATTAAGTTTAATTTTTTCTTTTTTAAACATTGTAATTAGAAAACATTTTATATCATAACCTGATTATATTATTGTAAACTTTATAAGTTATGAAAAAATTAAACCAAATAATAGTTACCTCTAGGCCACAACAAATAACAAAAAACTTTCTTGTTTTAATTCCTCTTTTCTTCACTATTAATATTTGGTTTAACCAACAAGATGTTTCAGGAGTAATTTCAATAATTTTAAAGTCATTACTAGCATTTGTGATAGCAGTATTAATATCTTCGGCTGCCTACTATATAAATGATCTCTTAGATATCAATCAAGATAAAAATCACCCTACCAAGAAAAACAGACCAATTGCCCAAGGATATATTTCTGTTAAGCTAGCTATAACAATTATAATAATACTTGTTACATCTAGTCTTACTCTTTCTTTTATCATCTCTTACCAAATGTTCTTGGCAACATTTACCTATTTAATAATTAATGTATTTTATAGTCTATATCTAAAAAATATAGTAATTATAGATATTTTATGTATATCTGTAAGTTTTATTATAAGAGCAATTATGGGTTCAATTGCAATAGATTACTCTATAATAACTATAGATGAAAATCAGATTGAATTAGACCTTACTATCTCACCTTGGCTTTATGTCGTTACTGGACTTGGTTCATTAATGTTAGCAATAGGTAAACGTCGATCAGAAATAAAAAATTTGAATCGCTCAACTAATTTTGATCAAAGAATTGTACTTAGTAAATACTCTATACCATTTCTTGACAGTATTTTAAATATTGTCTCTTCAGCAACTCTTATATGCTACACACTTTATACTTTTAACTCTGAATCTAACTCTAATGTGCCAGAAAATAATTCTATGATGATAACAATACCTTTTGTCGCTTTTGGTATTATTCGTTACATATACTTACTTTATCATGATAATAAAGGAGAAACTCCAGAAAAAATTTTACTTTCTGATTTTCCAATAATAATCAATATAATTTTGTGGATAATTGCTGGTTCTACTATACTTATGGTTGGAAAAATTTAGTTAATGAATAATTTTATCAACCATTATTCCTTACTAATCTTTATTCCTATTTTAGTAGTTATTTTATTATTTATAATTCTTAAAATAACAAAAAACAAATTTTTATTATTGTTTTTATTTTCGGTGAGTTTTTTTATAATTTTTGTCATAATCAATTCACTTACCCCAAAAGAATTAGATCAAAAAGTTAATTCATCTGAAGTACTAAATTACGATAAAATTAAATTTATTCAAATATACTCAAAAACTTGTATAGGTTGCATTATCAATGAACCATTTATCAGAGAGCTTGAACTTGAGTTAGTTAATAAATTTAGTATAGAAGTTATCTTCTTAAAATTAGATGTAAGTAATAAAACTAACTTTGAGATAATAAAAAATTTAAATGCTTTTACCACTCCAAGTTATCTGATATTGTCTTATGAAAATAAAATACTGTGGAAACAGTCAGGTGGTCTAATTAATAAAAAAGAAGTAATTAATCAAATTGATAATTATATAGTATCAATCAATTGATAAATTTCTTTATCAACCAAACTAAATTCTAATCCTTTATACTTTATAGATATCGCTGAACATGCATTAGCAAATTGAGCTGATTCAATATGATTTTTACCTTGAGAAATTGCTATAGTAAAGGCAGTAGCCCAGACATCTCCAGCACCATTAAGATCCTTATAATTAACTTCAAATGCAGGTACTAAAAAACTTTTATCATCTTTAAAGATTTCAACTCCCTCTTTACCTTTTGTTACACAAAGAAATTTAGAAATTTTAATTAAATCTGATAAATTAATATTAGTTGATATTAATTCATCATTTGAAACAACTACTATATCCCACTTTCCTTTATGAATTTTTGAAATGTTATTTTTTAGAAAAATACTTGAATTATTACGCTTTTCTCTAAACCATCCAGATGGAACTAAACACGAAATTTCATAATTGAACCAATCATAGCAATTAGGAGAAATTTCATCAAATAAAGGTGCTACAAAAAGGATTTTTGTAGAAAGATTTTTTGGTAAATTATTAGCGGTAATATAAGTGGAAAAATCGAATAATTTTTGCTCTCTTTTTTGACCAGAAAAATAATTGTAAAATATCGGAATTTTTGCTTTATCTTTTGTTAGAAGATCTACTTGATTTAAATATTTTCTTAGGGGATAATCATCACTAATTGAAGTAATCATACCTGTTCTTAAGCCTAAATTCATAGAAGTTTTAGCTGAGTAAGCCACTGCTCCACCAGCGACAAGATTATCATTGATGACCTTGTCATATTTGTTTATATCATATGAAAGGCTACCAACAGAAATAAAATCATACAAAAATTTATTTTTCATAAATATAAATTATTTTGGTTTTATTACAACAAATCTGTCTCTACCTTTACCTTCTGATTCTGTGGTTATTTGAGAATTTTTAGAAAGAGCAACATGTATTATTCTTCTATCTACAGGTGACATTGGTTCTAATGTTCTTTCTTCACCTGAATCAATCACTTCTTTTGCTAAATTTCTTGCAATATTCCTGAGCGTCCTAACCCTTCTTCTTCTATAGTCTTCAATATCAATTTGAATGTTAGATTTTCTACCCAATTGTTTACTAGTAATCATTCTAACTAAAAATTGTATTGACTGAAGTGTTTCTCCTCTCTTTCCGATAAGGAGAGCTGAATCTTCACCTTCTATTTCAAATGACACTCTTGAATTATTTGAATCTTCACGAATATAGGTATCTGCCACTACTCCGATTGAGCTTAAAAAATAATCTAAAAGTTCTGAAGATAGTTTTTCAACTTCTTGGATATTTTCAGAAGATTCATTTTGAGCAGGTTCATCATCCTTAGAAGTGGAATCTTTGTTTGCTTTAGGTTCCACATCGGATTTTTTTGCTTTTTTATTTTTACTCACTGATTTCTTTTCAACTTTTGTAGTTTTTTTAGTTTTTATATCTTTCAGAAGTGTGACGGTAATTTCCGCAGGTTCGCCTCCAAAGCCCATAATTCCAGATCTACCAGGATTATCTACTTTTATGTCTATTTCTTCTAGCTCGACGCCCATCTCTTTTAGTGCGGTTTCGGTTGCTTCGTCTACTGTTTTTCCCGAGAATTTCTTCATCTTCGTCATTGCTACTTTCCTCCTTATTATTGTTTTTTGTATTTGGATTAGATTCCATCTCTAAAAGTTGCTTTCTTTCCAAACGAGTTTGCTCTGTACCAAGATATAAACTACCGAAAAGTTCTATCGGTTGTTTTCCACTTGCATAATATTGTATAATCACACCAACAATGTTTGAAAATAATATATATAGACCTAAACCTGCTGGAAATTGCCAAGTAAAAAATCCAAACATTATTGGCATCATCCAAAGCATCATTTGATTAGTTTGTCTTTGCCTAGGGTCAGACGTAGGATTAGTTGTCATTTTTTGCTGTACGAACATTGATGCTCCTACCAAAATAGGCAGTAGATAGTTCCATGGAAAATAGGCGCTAGAAACTAAATCAACTAGTAAAATCCCAAGAAATTCACTATCAAAAGGAACTACTAAAATAGCGGGATTCCATGAGTAAAATAGAGTTGATAATTTTGCCATTCCTTCTGGAGTTGAAGGCATAGTTTGAACAATTGCACGATATAAACCTATCCATAACGGCATCTGAATTATCATAGGACCTAGACATCCAATAGGGCTTACTCCAGCTTCTCTGTAAAGACCCATTGTCTCAGATGACATTTTTCTTCGTGCGTCTCCTGATTTGCCTTTATATTTTTCCTGAATAGCCTTCATTTTTGGTTGTATTGATTGCAATTTTTTCATCTGACTAGTCTGCCTGATAGTAAGTGGAATCATTAATATTCGAATAAATATTGTAAAAACAATTATGCTTAGTCCAAAATTAGAAAATAGGATATAGTAAAGTATGGCCAAACTGTTAATCATTGGCCTCATTATTATTTCTAACCATAAAGTTCCTAAAAATTCCATCTAGATATCCCAAACCCAATAAATATTTAATATCCTAGCCATCACAGAAACCTCCTGAATCTAAATCAAAGCAACCTTCAAGATTAGTTGAAATAGTCGAGAACCACCTAAACTCATTATTATTCGTTTGTAGATAAATTCTTTCATCATGAAATATAGGACTTGAAACAACTGAGTCTTCAGTAATGAAAATTCCGAGTTCTCTGCCATCTAATACAGAAATTATATAAACATTTTTCTCAGAAGAAGGAACAGCTAGAGATCGTTCTGTAATAGTCCCTCTGCTACGATTGAATAGAACAGGACTAGAAACTATTTGACCTTCTGGAATTTTCGTTTTCCAAATCGTTTCACCCGTATCATCATCGAGAGAATAAATTTCTCCAGCCAAAGAAAATACGAATAAGCTCTCATCTTCAATCATTACTGGAGTACCTATCCAAGAATCTAATTTTTTTCCCCATTCTCCTAATGTGGAATCTAATTGAGTGATATTATTTTTTTTATCACTAGAAATGTTTAATTTGTAAAGTGTATTTGAGAAATCTCCAAAATATATGTAATCGCCGTTTAGGTATAGAGAACTATAAATTGCGCCATTTGATTGAAAAGTCCAAAGAATTCTATCATTAGGATCTATATAATTTTCCCCAGATGATAAATCGATTGCGTATAACTCCCCAGACATTGTCGGTACATATGCAATAGAATCGTTTACGAGTACCCCCCCCCATGATGCTCCAGACAAGGGCAATCTCCAAGATTCATACAAGTAGTTGTCATCTAAAATAAACTCAAAAAAATAGCCTGGATCAGAATTAACTGTATCAGATATTGATGAAGTAGAAACGTAAATCTTTCCATCAATCTCAGCTATAGGACCAATTAATTTTGTTTTTAATTGATATCCATCTTCACCCCATGATAATAGACCTGAGTTTTTATTAATTTTATAAATCTGGCCCTCACAATCATCCCCCCTACATGAATATGCTGTTCCTATAAGGTCATTGCCAACATTTATAGGACTTGAGTATGTAGAACCTATGCTTACATTATTTTTATAACCCCAGTTCCTATCAATACTATTAGAGTTTGTATCGAATTGGACAAACTCACCTTTTTTAGTAGGAATAATAATTTTTTCATCGAGTATTAGAGGGTCTGCCCAACCCCCTTGTGGAGAAAGATCATTCATACAGCCAGAGATAATTATCGTAACTAATATAAACAAACAAACTGGTAATTTACTTTTATATATCACTTTAATTTTTCTCCTGAATCTTTACAGGATCAAATATAACTTTGCTTGATGGACGACATTTAATGACCCTAACCAAACTCATATACATCCCTTTGATAATACCAAATTCACAAAAAGCTTGGTATGAATATTCTGAGCAGGTAGGATAGTACCTACATTGGCTAGGTAAGTATGGAGAGATTGAAAGTTTATAAAACTTCCATAATAATTTTATTATTCTATTTTTCATTTACATTTTCGAGACCTGTAGTAGTTATGGGAATAACACATAAATATTGCAAAGAATTCATAAAAGTTTTTCTAAAAAATTTATACTCTGTTTCTAACGATTTTTTCTTTGGTATAACTACTATATCCCAACCTTTTTTTATATTTTTTGTACTTATAAATAAATTTCTTACTCTTCTCTTAATTAAATTTCTTTCGTGTGCATTACCCAACGATTTAGAAACAGATAATCCTAATCTAGTAATTCCTAATGTATTAGACTTAACTGATACATCTAGTAGTGGATCGTTAAACCAATTTCCTAAATTGTAAACTTCTATAAAATCTTTAGTTTTAGTAATACGGTATTTTCGAGAAAAGTCCAATTCAAATTTAACTATACTGTTAAATGCAATCTGCCCTTGCTTCTACGTCTGGCCAAAACTGAACGACCATTCTTGGAACTCATTCTTGAGCGAAATCCATGAACTCGCATTCTTCTTCTGTTTTTAGGCTGATAAGTACGTTTAGGCATAATTTCAAAAAAGTTATTTATTTTTACTTAAATAATTTTAATAGTCAAAATAACGGAATGTCAATGGAAAAAATAACTAGTTGATTTGTCTTAATGAAGATTCAGAATTATCATTAAAGGTGGTTTATGTTTAAATATCAAATGGGAAAAATTAATTATGAGTGAAGAAATCACAAAAAATGTTGAATCTAAAGATGAAATTTCAATAACTATCAATGATGCATTTCAAGAATATGTCAAACAACTACCCAAAAAAAATAAAAGAAATGCACAGTCCGATGTTGCAAAATTTATTAGATGGATTGGGGGAGAAAGGTTAACATCTTCTATTGTCCCATCTGAAATTGGTGAATACAATGAAAATTTTGGGCCAAAAAATACTTCTAGAGATCTTACAGATAGAATTACATCTACCAAAGAATTCTTAATTTTTATTAAAAAGAAAGAATATGTAAATTTAAATCTAGCAACACACTTAAGGTTGCGTAAATCGAAAGTCTCTTCCAAGGAAAAATCAATGATTTCTAGCCCCACTATTAGACTAACGCAAAGTGGTTATAATGAAATGACTAAGCAACTCGCATCTCTTCAAAAAGAAAGAATTAAATTAACTGCTGAAATACAAAGAGCAGCTGCAGATGGTGATGTTAGAGAGAATGCACCCCTTGAAGCAGCAAGGGAAAGTCAGGGTATGACATTAGGAAAAATTAGAGAAATTGAGGCCACGCTAAAAGCAGCAGTAGTTATAGATGGCTCAAAGAGTGATTCAAACATTGTACAGATAGGTTCTAAGCTTGAACTAACAGATAAAACCACAAAAACTGCTGGTAAATATCAACTAGTTGAGGCTAATGAAGCAAATCCTCTAGATGGGAAAATATCAACAGTTTCGCCACTTGGATCTGCAGTTCTTGGCCAAAACGTGGGAGAAGAAGTAAATGTTAACACCCCAAGAGGAAATCAAGTATATATAATTAGTAAAATATTATAATTTTACTTAAACTAAAAATAAAATTTCGGAATATAAATTGGTAACATTCACACACTGGATAATTTTTAACATAGTACTTGTGATTGCTTTAATCATTGATCTGTACGTTTCTCGTCACACAAAAGAAGTAACAATGAAAGAAGCTGCATACAGAACACTTTTTTGGACAGGAGTTGCTGCAGCGATTGGTGCATGGATCTTCATAGAGATTGGTTCAACAAAACTAGGTATCGAGTATACAACAGCATATGTGGCGGAAAGAGCCTTAAGTCTTGATAACTTATTTGTATTTATTGTTATATTCAAATATTTTAAACTCCCTAAAAAATACGAGGCGAAAGGTCTTTTATATGGGATTCTTGGAGCTCTTATCTTTAGAGCATTATTTATAACAATTGGTGTTGCAGCTATAAACACCTTTTCATGGTTTTTACTTATACTAGGGGGATTCTTAATATATACTGCCTACAAATTAGCTTTTGCAGGCGATCATGAAGTCGATCCATCCAATAACCTTGCGGTGAAAGCTTTTAAAAAAATAATGCCAGTAACTAAAGAATATCATGGAACCAAATTCTTCACTAAAATAAAAAATGTCCGATATGCTACACCTTTCCTAATGGTTGTAATCGTACTCGAAACATCAGATATAATTTTTGCAATTGATTCAATCCCTACGGTTTTTGGAATAACGGATGACCCTTTTATTGTATGGAGTTCCAACACTATGGCTATACTTGGCATGAGACCATTATATTTCCTACTTGCTGGCATGGTAAATATCTTTAGATATCTCCAATATGGCTTGGCCTTAATTCTAGGTTTTATAGGGTTAAAAATGATCGTGGAATATTTATTTCATGGTTTTCATATAATTAGCGAATTAGGAGATGTGTACCTCTCATTAGCAATAATAATTTCTATTATAATGGGTAGTATAATATTTTCATTCGTAAAACCCGAAAAAAACCAAAAATGAATTAAAAACAATGGTAAGTACATTAAATAAAAAAGTTAACTCCTCTTATGCAGATTTAGAAAATGAACTGAAAAAAAATATTTCTGGTGAAGTTAGGTTTGATGAAATAACAAAAAACATGTACTCTACTGATGCTTCTATATACTCTATGGAGCCAATCGGAGTTGTATTACCACACACTAATGAAGATGTTTCTAACATAATTAAAATCGCATATAAAAATAATGTCAGTATTCTTCCTAGGGGTGGAGGAACTGGACTTTCAGGTCAAACTGTTAACCATTCCATAGTCATAGATTTTTCAAAATATATGCATAAAATACTCGATATAAACCCTGAAGAAAGATGGGTAGAAACACAACCTGGTATAACTATTGATCAACTAAATACTAACTTAAGAAAATATAACCTTTTTTTCACCCCTGATCCAAGCACAACATCACGTGCTAATGTAGGAGGAGCTCTTGGAAATAATTCATGTGGAGCCCATTCAGTAGTATATGGAAAAACTGTTGACCAAATAATTGATATGGAAGTGATCTTGTCAGATGGATCTGTTGCTGATTTCAGAGAATTAGACTTTGAGGAAGTAATAATAAAATCAAAATCTAACTCTTTTGAGGGTAATATTTATAAAAATTTAATTAATATTGCAAAAAATTCATCCCCAGAGGTTGAAAAAAGGTTTTCAAAAGTTCTTAGAAGAGTAGGTGGATATAATTTAGATTTAATACAAGGAACGAACAGCTTAAATTTATCAAATATTATGGTTGGATCAGAAGGTACACTCGCAGCAATAACAAAAGCTAAGGTGAAAATTGAAGAGATTCCTAAATTTAAGGCTCTTTCAGTATTACATTTCAATGATATAAATTCAGCTATGGAAGCCACAGTAGCAACACTTGAAGAAAGCCCTGCAGCAGTAGAACATATTGGAGAAATGATCATACGTCAGGCTAGAGAATCTTTAGGATTTTCAAGAAACTTGACTTTTCTTGATGGTGAACCATCAGACATACTAGTAGTTGAAATGACTGGAGATTCTGAAAAAGAAGTAGAAAATAAACTTAAAAAACTAGATCAAAGAATGAAGAAAAACGGTAAGCCTTACGCTGCTACCAAACTACTTAAGAGCTCTGATCAAAATCAAGTATGGGGGATGAGGCAAGCAGGATTAGGTCTGTTAATGAACATACCAGGAGATGCAAAGCCTGCAGCATTTGTTGAAGACACAGCTGTATCCCCAGAAAAGTTACCTGAGTACGTTAAACGTTTCGATGAAATTGTAAGATCAAATAATACTGAAGCCGGATATTATGGACATGCCTCTGTTGGATGTTTACATATAAGGCCTGTCGTTAATTTGAAGGACAAAGAAGGTATAAAGACTATGGAAAAAATTTCTGCCGAAGTTTCAGACCTAGTCTTAGAATTCGGAGGTTCACTTAGTGGAGAGCATGGAGATGGAATAGTTCGCGGAGCTTGGGCAGAAAAAATGTTTGGTGCAGATTTAGTTAATCATTTTAGGGAAGTCAAGTCAACTTTTGATCCCAAAGGAATAATGAATCCAAAAAAAATTTTTGACACAACACCATTAACAGAAAACTTAAGATATGGAGATGATTATAAAACTATAGACATTAGCACAAAGTATGATTGGAGTAAAGAAGGAGGATTTTCATCAGCTATTGAAAACTGTACAGGAGTTGGTGCATGCAGAAAGCTAAAAGCAGGAGCAATGTGTCCATCCTACCAAGCAACAAGAGAAGAAATGCATTCTACTAGAGGCAGGGCAAATGTGCTTAGAAGTATAATCACTGGAAAACTCCCTCATGAAAAATTTCAGTCAAAAGAGCTTTTTAATGTACTTAGCCTATGTGTTGAATGTAAATCTTGTAAGTCTGAGTGCCCATCAAATGTAGATATGGCAAAAATTAAATCTGAATTTTTATACAATTACAACAAAAAAAATGGTACACCAATCGCATCAAAAATTATAGGAAATATACATCTCTTAAATTCTCTGGGATCAAAGTTTTCATTTGCTACAAATCTAGTTTTTAAATCTTATTTCTTTAGAAAAATTAACGAAAAAATTTTTGGTTTTGATAGTCGAAGACCATTACCTGCACTAGCAAATTTCACTTTTGAAAAGTGGTTCAAAAAACATAAATCTAAATCATCAAAATCAAGAGGAAAAATAATTTTATTTCATGATACATACATGAATTTCAATCACCCTGAATCTGGTATGGCTGCGACAAAAATTTTAGAAAACTTAGGTTTCGAAATTGAAATCTTAGAAAGAAAATGTTGTGGTAGACCAATGATCTCTAAAGGACTTTTAGACCAGGCGGCAAAAAATGCTAAATATAATGTAGACCTTTTGTATGAATACGTGGAAAAAGGATACAAAATTGTTGGATGTGAATCTAGTTGCATTATGACCTTGAAGGATGAATATCCTGATTTACTTCATCAAAATGAAAAGGCTTTAAAAGTAGCAGATAATACATTTATGATTGAAGAAATAATTGCTAAAACACATAATGATGGAAAAGAACAGATTATATGGAATGAAAAAAAATCAAATATTAACATCCAACTTCATTGTCATCAGAGAGCATTAGTAGGCCCTAATCCTACAGAATTGGTCTTAAATCTACCTAAAAATTTTAATGCTAAAATTATCGATGCTGGGTGCTGTGGAATGGCTGGATCTTTTGGGTTTGAAAAGAAAAATTATGACATATCGATGAAAATGGCTCAAGAGAGGTTATTCCCTGCTCTAGAAAAAAGTGATGATGATGATTCAGTAGTGATTACTGGAGTTTCATGTAAACAACAAATTAATGATGGTACTTCTAAAAATGCCAGATTTCTTCCTGAAGTTTTAGCTGAAGCTATAGATGATTAAGATTTTTCGAGGATTTCAGTAAGTCTTTCAGCAATAATAATGTCTTCTCCATCTTGAATATTCACCATAATTAGGCTTATTTCATTGATGTGTGGTTGTGTGGATACAAAAATATTAGGTTTCCCATTTTCCAATTCAAATAGTATTTTTTTTAAAGATGGGCCCTTGTAATTTTTTCCAAATCTAATCACAACTGTCGGACCTTGTCTAGTTTCCTCATCATCCTCAATTGTAACTTTGATTCCTTTAATATTTTCAATACGATTTTTAATCCTTTTTGATTTATCTAACCAATCACTCCATTCCTTCGACTCATCTGTATCTATAAACATTTCTAATGCTGTTACTAATCCGACTATATTTTCCTTTGATACTTTCATCGGTCTTCCTATAGCCGCAAGTTCGGCATGCAGATTTAAAGAGTTCATAAAAGCTGCATCAACTAAATCTTTTTTTCCGGCTAAAAATCCAGTTGACTGAGGGCCTTGAATTCCTTTTCCCCCACTAAATGCAACTAAATCAACGCCCATGTCAATAAATTTTGACAGGTTAGCTCTTGGCGGAAGTTCAGCAGCAGCATCCATTATTATAGGGACATCTTTTTCATGAGCTAAATCTATGGTTCTACTTAAACCCAAACCTCTGCTTAACCAAGGAGCTAAAACATAAGCAACGCATGCTGTTTTATTTGAAATTAATGATTTCAATTCTTCTTCTGATGAGAATTCAACGATTGTAGCGCCTGGCATTGTAAAAGATTTTTCATACCTGTTTCGTTGTTTTGAATGTAACAATACTTGATTTTTTCCCAAGTCAGAACTCGGCAAAAGATTTATTTTACTCTCGTCTTTACCAGTCATACAAGCAGAAACCATAAGTACTTGAGCAGCAGCGCAACCTGATGTTATTAAACCTTTTTCTGCATTGCAAATTTTTGCAATAAAATCTCCAGCAGACTTATTCAATTTAATCATATCAACAAACACAGATGAGGCTTCATTCATCGCTGATAAAACTTCTGGTTTCATCAGTGAACCTCCTAAAACCGTAACCCAGCTTTGTGCATTAATTACCGGTTCAATACCTAATTTTTTGTAAACATCTGGTGAATTCATTTAAGCATAATCCATATATTTGATAATTTATGAAAGATTATTTTACTAAAAATCTTAATTACTTGATAGTACTCTTTCTCGTAATTGACCGCATCCAGCATTTATATCAATACCCTTTTCTACACGTATTGTGGATGGGATACCAAATCTTTTTAATACCCCTTGAAACGATCTACTAGCATTATCATCTGTCCTAGAATATACTCCGTTATTTGTAGGATTTACAGGAATTAAGTTTACATGACAATGCAATCCATTTAATAATTTTCCAAGTTTTTCAGCATTAGAAAGTGAATCATTTTGACCTTGTAGTAATACATATTCAAAAAAAATTCTTCTATTAGTTTTTTGAACATAGTAGTGACATACATTTATAAGCTCTTCAATTGGAAACCTTTTATTAACAGGCATTGTTTCGGATCGTGTTTTGTTATCTGGTGCATGCAAAGAAATAGCTAAGTTTATTTGTAATTTTTCATGCGATAATTTTTTTATTTGAGGTACTAATCCCACAGTGGAAATAGTTATATGACGAGAACCAATATTTATTCCTGTATTATTAATTATATTTCTTAAGGACATAATCGTATTTTTATAATTTGCCAAAGGTTCTCCCATGCCCATATATACTACATTGGTGATTCCTTGAATTTCTCCTTTTTTTCGTATCCCCTGTTGAACTTCCATAAAATCTTCTTCTAGAGCAATTTTTTGAAGCTGTAAAACCTGTTCAATGATTTCTCCAGATGTGAGATTTCTCCTAAAACCTTGCTGTCCAGTAGCACAGAAAGTGCAACCTAAAGCACAACCTGCCTGAGTAGAAATACATGCGGTTTTTCTACCTTTTTTACCATAATCTGAAGTATATCTCATTAGGACACTTTCGATTAACTCTCCATCATTTAAAGCAAATAAAAGTTTAGTAGTAGAAGAGTCTGCAGAATTTAAGTGAATTTTTTTTTCTAATGTACCTATTCTAAATTTTTTTGATAAAAAATCTCTAAAGTTTTTTGGCAAAGTTGTTATTTCTGAAAAATCTAAGTTACATTCTTTATATATAGATCTCCATAATTGTTCAGTTCTATAAGGTTTTTCACCTAATTGAGCTACTATTTTATTTAGCTCTTCTTTTTCAAGACCTAGTATAGAAGGAATAACAAATTTTTCAGTAGAGTGTAAATTTTCCATTACTTATATGTTATGATAAAGTCTACATATGAAGCAATAAACTGTTTGATACAGTTTTAATCGAAATTTAATTTTTCATATGTATAATCTAATATAAAAAACTAAAGAGAGCAGAAATTAATGCAAAAAATTGACAATCAAAGTATAACTTCGTCAGGTAGTGATGAAAATATAATTAAATTTGATCAGTCAAATAATATTCTTCAGTGCGAGAACCTATCAGTAAATTATGGTGAAACAATTGCAATTCAAAAAGTAAGTATGGGTATCCCAAGAAACAGTATCGTGTCACTAATTGGGCCATCTGGATGCGGTAAAAGTACCCTTTTGAGATGTTTTAATCGTATGAATGATCTTATACCTCAAGCTAAAGTAAAAGGTAGCGTGAAGTTTTTTCAAAATGAAATTTATTCTGATAAAGTTGATCCAACTGAAATAAGATTTAAAATTGGTATGGTTTTTCAAAGGCCAAATCCTTTTCCAAAAAGCATATACGAGAACATAGCATTTGGTCCAAAAATTAATGGGTTAACAGATAATTTAGATGAAGTGGTTGAAACTTCTTTAAGAAGAGCAGCAGTTTGGGATGAAGTAAAAGATAGGCTTAATGAAAGCGCATTAAGTATTTCCGGCGGTCAACAGCAAAGAATCTGTATAGCCAGGGCCTTAGCAGTTAATCCTCAAGTAATACTAATGGATGAACCAGCATCAGCACTTGACCCAATATCGACTCAATCTATAGAAGATTTGATAGTTGAGCTATCCTCTGAAGTTACTATTCTTATTGTCACACATAATATGCAACAAGCTACAAGAATTTCTGATTATGCTGCTTTTATGCTTTCAGGACAAGATAGGATTGGGAGGCTGATAGAATATGGTACAAACGAACAGATATTCGGGAATCCTAGGGATAATAGAACTGAAGCTTATGTTACGGGAAGGATTGGTTAAAGATGGACAACAACAATGATTTAAACGTTGCACGTCAAGGTTTTGAGGGAAGTTTAAACAAACTACAATCAGATATTTTGCTTTTGGGAGACTTAGTAATTCAAGCTATTAAAAAATCCATACATTCTTTAAAAACAAGAAACATCGAAGAATCGGAAGAAGTTATAAAAGATGATGATAATATAGATGAGCTAGAAACACAAATACAAGTTTTATGTGTAGAACTGATAAGAAAAGAAGCTCCACTAGCCTCAGATCTCCGAAGAATAGTGTCTGCACTACAGATAGTAGACGAGCTTGAGAGAATTGGTGATTATGCTGAAGGCATAGCAAAAATAAGTGTAACTATGGGAAAGTTAGTCCCGATAAATGAGTTAGTACTCATACCAAAAATGGCCGAAAGTTCTGTAAATATGTTGTCTAGATCTCTAGAATCTTACACTCTAAGAGATTTCTCAACATGTAGCAATATACTCGAAGAACTAAGAGCCAAGGATAAAGAAATTAATGCTATGCATAAACAGGTTCAAAAAGAATTGTTAAACACAATTAAGTATGACTCAGCCGAAGGAGGAGAGCAAGCTACATATTTGATGTGGGCTGCTCATAACCTTGAAAGAATAGCAGATCGTTCAAAAAATATTGCAGAGAGATCACTTTTTCAGGTAACTGGAGAAATAAACTAGGGCATTATTGGCGAGAATGTTTTTGTCAGTTTAGTAAACCACCTATTCTTTAAATACTTATCCATGCTAGACTAATGCTAATTATTTATTGCCCATAATATAGTGGAGGGATTTTAATGAAAAGTAAAGCTGCTATTCATGTTGAATATGAAAAAAAATTAATTATTGATGAGATCAACATCCCAAGTCCAGGAGATGATCAAGTGATTGTAAAGCTATTCTCTAGTGGTGTATGTCATTCTCAGTTACACCAAATGCATAATATTGAAACACAAACACCCACCTTATTAGGTCATGAAGGATTCGGGATAGTGACTCATGTTGGCAAATCAGTTACACATCTCAATGAAGGAGATAGAGCAATAGTCACTTGGGTTCCAAGAGAAATAATGTCAGGGAGATGGTTCCCTCCCCCAGGTGGTGCAACCTGGAATGGGAAAAAACTAAGTGGTGCTACAGCAACATGGTCTGAAGACACAATTGTATGGGGGGGGTATGTAGTAAAGGTGTCAGATGATGCACCAAAAGATGTCACATCAATTGTTGGATGTGCTGTATTAACTGGAGC
>CEUJ01030968.1_pt1 | contig 42271 bp, 60 predicted proteins | sample 361531 | NCBI WGS metagenome assembly CEUJ01 (sample SAMEA2622842, study PRJEB7988) | marine metagenome | biome: marine biome (ENVO:00000447); feature: marine epipelagic mixed layer (ENVO:xxxxxxxxx); material: "saline water (ENVO:00002010), including plankton (ENVO:xxxxxxxx)" | depth 140 m | reverse complement strand
AAGCCGTAGAAACTCTTTAGATATTGTATGCGCTCAGCAGAAATCATCTCGAACTCTTCAAAGCGCTCGTCGATACGCTTCTCTCCGATGCTGGTCTGGTACTCTCTCCAATAGTCACCTTCGTATTTGTCAACCCAGTGGTCGTTGGGTTGTGGAGGGTGAGTGGCAATAAAGCCGCACTTCGAGCACTGCTTAATGTCAAGCTTTTGCTTACCACGACGAGACTTAGGCAAGCTCTCAAACTTATGTACTATTTTGCTGCGCTTAGCACCACAGAGCAAGCAGCCGCTGTTCTTTGTTCTATTCTTCATTGCCATACCAAGTGTTTTTTCCTTCCGTAATCGCTTCGTAGATTGTGTTCCACAAGTTATACTTTTCAAGAATCAGCTTTCTAGCTTCTGTCATGGCAGGAAGATGATCTTCAAAGTTGTCGTTTTCTAGAAGCTTAATAATGCGTTCTATTTCATTATGATCTCTAGCATCGAACGGAATGTAAGATCCCTCGGGAAAGAATTCATGAGTGTTTGAAATTCCGGGTGCAACATTGTAAACAGGCAGAGTCCAAGAAAGTAATGTATCTGTGAGTTGAGTTGCAAAGTAGTTTGGGTAAGTTCCATTGTCAAAAGCCAAGCAGTATTTATAGTTCTTTAGTGTATTATACTTGTCATCGTCTTTAATTTCAAGCACAAAATCAGATAATTCTGGTAATCTGCTGATGCGCCCAAACAGATCAAACTTGTCTCCGTGTTGTTGTTGAAAAGCCTTTACGAAATCAACGCGAGCGCGCATGCCGGGAAGCCATGTCTTCTCAGAAACTGTACACGACATATGCTTTGTTTTCTTCTGTGGCTTCAAGTTAAGTAAGTCGTCGTAAGTCTTTGTATAGCCCGAACGCTCACAATACCAAAACGTGGAGAAGTATGATTCGCCAGTCAAAAAGGAAAAGCGACGGATGCGGGGATCCATCGGACCCATGCCGCCACCGACACCGCGTGGTTCTCTGCTAAAATAGAAAGTCTTGCTTGGGTCAGGGGTCTTGACATCTGTAGCTTCTAGGATAATATAGTAGTCGGCATCCTCGATGTTTGGAGTGCCCTCCATATCTTTCCAGATGCCCTTGTTGCCGGGTGTTTGCCGTCGTGCGCGGTGCAGCAACTCGTTCTGATTCATGTTGTCCATGCCCTTCGATGGCATGAAGTAAATCTTAAAACTCATTTTGTTCCTCCGAAATGATAACCAAACGTTTCTAGTATATTATGCCAGCGTTTTTCGAGCAAATATTTTTGCAATGGTGTATACATCTCTCTATAATCTTCTTTGTTTGGGTTGATGTTTGCGTCCTTACTTGGTACGTCATCATATTCGATGTTATTCTTTTCGCACCACTTGATAATATCGACTTTTAAGTTTTCACACCTCAACACATTCTCAAGCTTAGGCACCAGTCTACCGTCTTTAGTGTACAATTGGGCGAATAGATTCTGCTTCAATGGTGGTATATGCCATGTTGCCTCGTCATCCAGATATCGGTCAACGAACTCTGGGAATGTCTTTGTATTCATCAGCGTGTTGCAGTTAGCCCAGCCGCCGTATTTGACACTGTTTGCGGTCCAATCTTCATGAGCGCGAGGCTGATATCTCCAGTAAGAATAGAACAGGCTAAATGGGTTCCTGACTATTGTGACGTATTCAACATTGTCGCTTTCCATGGAATAGATCGGCTTGTACACTCTATGGTATGCCATGTCTTTTAAGAAAGGCATATGCGAATATTTAGCCGCTTTTGGATTCCAACCATCAACCGTAAAGTTGTAAGGAAACGCATGTGCTAAATTTTCAACATGGCTTCCCAACATCTCGACACCACCTCTTGGACTTGGCACATGCATAGTGCTTCCACACTTCAACATGTTTTTAAAATAAGTGCCGCCTGTCTTGGGAACATGAATGAAAAGCCACTTCGGAACATTAATAATCATACTCAAACATTTCGATATCTTTACGATACCTCTCCGCTACTTTGTCACGCAACTCGTCAGAGTAGTAATCCTTGTAGGCACGCTTTGTGCCGGAGTTCGAGGAAACGTTAATATTCTCAAGCTTATTATCAATATTAATATTGGCACAGATGTATGCCCACTCATCATCAATGTTTTCCAACTTTCCAATGTGGTTCACAATCAACTGACCCCTGTGTGTGACGAAGGTATGCTGTGAGCGGAAATGGTCTTCCGCGATCTCGTCAGGTATATCACACACGGCATTAGCAAATTCTTCAAACGTCATTGATTGATGAAACAAATCTCCGTAGTTTCTGACCAGAGCGCGGTGGACGCCATTCTCATAAAACTCGTTTGTCTCGCCAGATGAAAGAATCTTGTTTTTGTAGCAAGAAACAAGTCGATCCCATGGATTGCGAACTATTGCAAACTTTAGAAAATCCCATGTCTGGTCTGATAGCAGTAAATGCTTCGGGACGATTGGCCAGTTTGCAGCGTGCATAGCCTCAAATGACTTGAGATCGTTGAACACGTTGTCCTTGGCAGCGTCACTGATACTTACATCGACACCAAAATGTGGTGCCAACGCCATCTTGAGACTGCTGCATGCAACCTTCGGTATATACGTGTACACAAATCGATTGTTAGGCGATACAATGCACGTAGATGGGTGAGAGTCCGTAGGCGATGTTAGCGTGGCATACGGAGGCTTCTGACGAATCTCTGTCTCGGTACGAACCTGTAAGCCATTGTCTATCTTATGATCGTTAAGTGGGTTAGACATGTTGTATACATACAGCGGGTCGGCAATGTGAACGCTGCGAGGACCAGCCATCTCAAGCATTGGAAACATGAATGCCAAATCCCACGCCATACGATAGAAGTTTCCATCCTTATCTTGCAAATCCTCGACCTTGATTCTGCTCCACAAGTCGTACTTAAAGGTGCGCAAGTGAGATGCCTGCCATGGGGCTTGACGCAACAAGCGTTGAGAAATCCATTCTGGTGGGATTTGCTTGGCGAACTTGCCCTTCTTGCCGCTTGGGTACTCCGCATAGCTACCGTAGGTCATGCGACAATCGCTGTTGCGGTACACCATGTCGAGAAATGTCAAGACATCACGTCGTGAGAACCAATCATCACCGTCAAGAGTTACAATAATATCTTCGGGGTCAGGACTTGACAACGCAATACCATCATAAATATTCTTCAAAGCAAATGCTTTTTCCTGCACTTCAACAAAGGTAAAGCGAGGGTCGTTTCCGATTTCCTCGCGTACAATGTTTACCGTGTTGTCTGTTGACATGTCATCCAGTAGGATGCATTGAAAATCTTTATAATCTTGCGCCTTGATAGAGCGAATGCAAATCTTGATCCACTTCTCTACATTGTAGAACGGAACAATGATCTTGAAATGACTAGCCATTAATAATATCCCTTACAATTTGTGGTATCTCTTCTCTCTTGTTACGCATAACTTCAATCAGTTCTTCGCCCTTAAGGTGAAACCATGGCTCTTTAGTAGCGCCGACGTTTTGATTTGTAACGACAGCCATGCCCATCATCCGTGCCTCGACAGCAATGCGCGAAAGCGTTTCAGGAGTCTGCGGGAAAAACACAAGTCTTTTATACGTCCCTAACTGTGAGAGAAAGTCATGATAATCGCTGGGTGGTATCAGCGCGTGTGGTAGGTTCTTGACCTTACAATACCTGACAGCGCCAATAGTGTTCTTATGCCAGTTGTCGCTTTGCATAATAGCACACATGTCAAGCTTCTCTTGCTTTGCCAAGCTGCTCATAAGCTCAAGACTGTCAGAAGACCACAGATTACCACCCAAGCTTTTAATAGTGTCGAGTCCAAGATTTTTACGAACAATGTTTGCATGAAAATCAGACTGACATAAGATAGCCTTTGCGTTTTGGTAGAACTTTTGATTGACCAGTTCTGACTCTGGTACTTCAAAGTTTTCATACTGCGCAGGGTTTCTGTTTCTTACATACTTGTGGTCGTGCTCGTAAATGATGTAGTTAGCACGCTCAGTGAGAAAAGTGTAGCTCTGGTAAGATAGCTCAAGAAAGTTTGAAATGATGTAAAAATCTACCAACTCATTTTGAATTGCAGCAGGGTCAAGGTTTCTGCTCTTGACCTTCATCACCGTGTAATCTGCAGATAAAAGTTTAATAAGTTCGTCATTGTTGACTTCCCCACCACCGGGGATTTCATCTGCAAAATAATCAGCTACGAACGCTATCGTCTTTTTGCTCACGCTTCTTTTTCTCCGTTTTCTTTCTTTCTTCAAACTCTTGTTTAGACTCAAGATAATCTTCTGCAAAAGTCATAACATCTCCGTGTTTATTTCGCAACACACCATAGTTGATATAATCACCAAAATATGTGTGCTGTTTTACACTCTGAACAACGCCCCAGCCAGCATCGCGACCAAGAAAGCCATCGGCATATGCCTCATACCATCTTACAAAATCACCAACTTTGAATTTTGCAGATACTTTTGGGGTGGCTTTATTCGTGTTCTTCAACGCCTGCCTCCAACTCTGTAAGCCATGCGTCGATATCTAAGTTTTGTTCGCCTGCGAAAGCTTCGCAGAATTGAGAATACATGTTCTCAGGTGTGAAGTTATTAAGAATGTGCTTCTTAAGCCTGTTAGCAGTTCCTTGGTGACGAGAATGATTCTTGTGCAAATCACGAATCTGCTTCTTAAAGCTGCCCTCTTCTGGCTCACACCACTGAGAACCTTGCTGAATCACTCCCTCCCACAACGTTTCCTGCGGGACCGGTCCCAGCTTGTAATCTACCTTCAAAAAATGAGGGCGAAGCTTGTCAGTCTTCTTGCTGTTGCTGGGAGCCATGAGAAAGTCCATGTGACCGCTCCAAGCAGGAGCAACAACAGGCAGTCCACAATATGCTGCCTCAAAAATAGGTAACCCATAGCCCTCGCCATGTGTTAAAGTAACAAGACCCTTAATCTTAGGGTGCTGATACAAGCTGTGGATTTCGTTCTCTGACATATGCCCGTGGATTAAATGAATCTTGCACTTACGATCAGGATACGCTTCAAGCATATTAGCAAGCTGCTTCTTAATAAACACTCGGTCAATGTTGGAAGTGTTCATGTGAAAAACCTTAAGAGCTAATCCAACATCCTCATCATCATGAAACTCTTCGATAAACCATTCGATGGTGTTGTGTACATTCTTGCGCGGACCCCACTGGGCTACACAGAGAAAGTTAAAATCTGTACTCAAGTCAAGACCCAGATCATCAGGGTTTGAGTTTGACGTGTCCTTTACAGGATAGTTAACAGTGGTAATCGGAGTCTCGCACTTGAGAGTTCCAATGCGCTCGTTTGTTCCCTGCTTCATGATACCATAAGATGTGGACTCATACACTTCTTTAGAGTGATTGGACACAACGATAATACGATCCATTTCGCGAGACTTCTCAATCCACTGTGGGGCTACCATGGTAGTCTCGATACCAGCAGTGTAGCCGACATTGACAGGCGCAATCTTCTTCCACTCGTTAGGAATAGTAACTTGCAGAGAGATGTCATATTGCCCACCATTCTGTTGGTGGATCACAGTCTTGTGAAGCATACGGTCAATCCACTCGCGCTCTTCATCATCATCGTGAATCCAGCCGGTATTACCCCAGTTGGTTGCGTGCAGATAAATATCGTACTGGTCTTCCAGAGTACGCAAGGAGCGCAGAGCAAATCTACATTGCTCCCCGTATCCTGATAGTGTAAGTGCAGGTCCAATCACAATGACCTTTTGTCTATTATCATTCATAGCTCAGTATGCTCCCATCCCTTATAGTTTTTGCGACCCTCGGGGTGATTCCAAGAGCCAAAGTTTTCGTGTGCCTCTTCCAACAGGCTGACCCAGCGCTGACCAAAGTTTTGGAAGTTGAAATTATTCAGCGTGAACTCTCGACCGGAAAGACCTAAAGCAGAGCGGTCTGCGGCAGACATGTTATACATTTCCTTCAAGGCGTTGATAAAGTCTTCCTTAGAAATGCGGTCCTCGTAGATGTACGGAACGTCCTGAGAGCCAATAATAGCCTTAGACGAGGGTTCAATGCCAATACCAAACCACTTTGTTCCGTCCGTTACTTGGTCCTGCAAGCCACCAGTCATGTTGACAATAATAGGTGTACCGCAAGAAAGAGACTCAAGAGTTGCAAGCCCAAAACCTTCGGCGTCACTGACATTGATTGTGCAATCAACAGCGTTGTACATCTTGGCTAACTGCTGTGGCGGGATCTTTTGCGTTGACAACAGAATCTGCCCCTCAGTCATGCCAGTGCGCTCCATAATGGCGATCATGTCTTGACCATGCTGGTCCTTTGGATCTGTATGCATCAGCAGACGTGCCTTGTCATGACCGACTTCATCAAGAAAGTCCTTGAACCACCACATAATGCTGCCTGTTTGCTTACGGCGGGCATTGCGATTGTTCCAGAAGAAAGTAAATTTGTTATCTTCCTCACCCTCGGGGATTTTGAAAAACACTCTTCTAAAAGCATTGATTTCATCTTGCGCCATCGGCGCGAAGACGCTGCCATCGACAGCGTGAGGCAGATATTCTCTCGCAACTGTAGGAGAGACATTCGCAACGATATCGTCAGTGACCTTAGAAATCGTAACAACCATATCATTTGAATCATAGAACTTCTGATTAAACATAGGGTACGGCTTGTTGTCCCACACATGATAATAAATCAGCGGAACCAAGGGGCGAACCTCTTGCTCAATCATCCACAACCAGCCGAAAAAGCGCGGGTCGGTCATAAACCACAGAATGTCAGGACGCTCAGTGCGCAGAATAGAGCGTACAGCGTCAGGAGTACCATACCCATCGACCGGATAGATAGTCCAAAGGTCGCCCCATTCCTCAGTCTTCTGTGGCTGATGGTCTGGATGGCGAATAGCGCCGCCAAGACTGACAACTTCAAACTTGCCAGACCTAAGTAGCGCTTCAATCACATACTTTGTTTGTGTACCGACACCCGATGGAGATAACGGATGGTCGGAGATGGTTAATACTTTAATTTTTCTCACTTATTTTTCCTCATGGGCAATCCGCAGTCTTATAGAATGCACACCGTTGACACGACAAGCGATTCTTGATGTGGTTGCCCTTAATAATATTTTGTAGTGCTTTGTCTAGCAAAGCTAGAGCATTGTCGGTCTTTCTTGGACCGCTTGTTACTCTAAAAATCTCGACCCTGTTCTTCTTAGCTGTGCGCTTGAGAAGTGCGAAGTGAGTCTCAATCATCTTCGGGTCAATGCCATGCTTAATGGCATAAAAATGTTTGTACAAAGTCAACTGGTAAGTCGTCATGGGTTCGCTGCGACGTTTTGCATCCCAGCCCCATGAACACGACTTCCAGTCAACAATGTGAATCTTCTCATCGGAAGTCTTGATCACCGCGTCGATAAAACCCTTGAAGTTATAATCGGCATAACCGGTGATTGGTTCAAATATTTGTTCCTCAGTAGAAACTACTTCATAATCCTCACCAAAATAATCCTCGACCGCATCTTCGATCTCAGGCATAATGTTCTTTCCCTGTGTTGCCATGTCAACAACAAGCTTCTGGTTAATCTCAACGTCATCGTCAAGACTTGCAATGTTGTTTCGTAGCTCATCAATGAAGAGCTTTGGAGACACAGCTTCGCGGAGCAGCATCTTCTCACAAATTGTGTGAATAGCTGTTCCAAAAGCCGTGTATTCGTTGCCCTTGAAACCAGCAAGCTTGTCAATGTGAACAAGCTTGTGATAAAAAGCGCAGGTATTCCAGTTCTTAAGTTCAGAAAAAGAAATATGCACAGTTACCTCAGTTGGTAGTAGTTGTTTTCTTAGCGGTAGTCTTTCTAGTGGTCGTCTTCTTGGTGGTGGTCTTCTTGGCGGTCGTCTTTACAACCTTCTCAAAGATCCAAACACCAGAACGGTTACCACCCTTGCCTTCGCGACTGACCCAATTAGACAAAGCGCCACAGGTTTGAACCATTCTGTAGTTGCCGTAACCGTCTTGCTTAATAATGTCAAGAGCATTGGTGTCGGTACATTCCAGAATAGGTTCGCGAGCCAAGTGACGTTCAGGCAACTCAACCTTGAGAGTGAGGTGCTTCTTGTCTTTACTGAGTTCGATATCGTAAGCGTAATCAGTAGCCATCGTTAATCCATCCTTCTTGTTCTTCTTTTTCCATTTCGTCCGCAGGTTGGAACTGACCTGCCTGTACAATCGCCATAAGCTTCTCATGGAGAACAGGACAAATTTGTTTTATGTACTTGGGATCCTCACCAGTGAAAATCGCCTCAAACCCATTTGCCCAGTACTCGGACACAGAGGTTGCGGCATATGGCGACAGGAAAAGCCCGCTGACCATATGCCTTAGTCTATCATATCCTACAGTTTTATACAAGAATTTATCGAACTTTTTATCATATTCTGGATTGATGTAGTCATACATGCTGAGATTGTGAATGCCGTGGGCATTTAAAGTGCTGTAAAGTACACGGCGCTTGTTGATAAACTCAGTTTCAAGCTGTCCGTCGCCAAAGATTTCCATTCCATAGTTTTTCTCAACCGCGTGCGCCACTTCATGTACAACGTCATCAAACATATCAGCTTCATCGTCTTGATCGTTTGTCAAATAGATAGCCCCGTCTTCGTACAGGGCGTCAATATCTCTAGCTTTAAACATTTCAAAATCACCGATAATGATTGCGTCAACATCCATCATCAAAAATGGTGGGATAAGTTGCTCGATTTTAGTTAAAACATTTTCAAGATCAAAACCCTTTGGAAGAGGGTTTTTAATGTAAATATCAATGTGGTTGTGAAGCCTGACTTGTGCAGTCTTCATTTCATTAACAAAGTCGCTACTGCTAGACCTTGCAATATACTCTGTTAATCCGTCATTCCGTTTCTGTGTCATTTTCTACAGGTACTTCGGTGCTGCCATTTGGAGCAGTGACGGCAGGCGTTTCGCCAAGCTCGATTGCACCTTCCTTAAGAAGCTCAAAGCCCTTCTCAGAGTCGTGCAGCGCCTGTGCATAGCCGCGCATCCAATTCTCTTCTGCAATGGCAAGCATAAGCTCTGGAAACTCAACTCCAAAAGCGTGTACAATCATCTCGGTTGTCACATTGCCATCTGCAGGCTTGAGAATGTTGCCGACATAATCAATAAGCCACTCCTTCATAGGGTTGACTGCCTCAACAGGTTCAGTCAATACAGGATTCTTCTCCTGTTGCGCTTCGGCAGGAAACTCGCCAGTCTCGGTGCTGTCAACAAGCCCATTGGTGAGCCATTTAATTTCAGCCATAGTATTATTTCTCCTTAGCTATCATTATAACCGCTTAAGAACGGTGTGTCAAGTTTTTTTTATAAAATCTTTGCTGCTAATGTTGCAACTTTTGATCTCTCGCCCTTGGTCAACGTAATGTGACCAGCGATTGAGTGAGACTTAAACTTCTCAACAGCATATGCTAAGCCGTTTGTTGTCTCGTCAATATGCATATTGTCAATCTGTTCAATATCACCAGTCAATACAACCTTTGAATTCTCACCAACACGGGTAATAATCGTCTTCAATTCGTGTACTGACAAATTCTGGGCTTCGTCAATAATTATAAAGGCGTTGGAAATTGAGCGTCCGCGAATGTAAGTAATCGCCTCGACCTCAATCTTGCCTTGCTCCATGTACTGCTCAAGCATCAGCTTGTCATTGCCCATAAGAAACTGTAGATTGTCCTGAATGGGCGCAAGCCATGGTAACATCTTTTCTTCCATTGTACCGGGCAGGAACCCAATGTCCTTACCCAGTGGCTGTACGGGTCTTGACACAATAAGCTTCTTATATGGGTTGTTCCGTTTACCGCCGCCTTGGTCATACATGCCGATAGTCTGCTCAATACCGGCTGCAATGGCGCACAGCGTCTTTCCAGAGCCAGCCTTGCCCACCAGCGTGATGATGGGGATGTCGGGGTTCATAAGCATGTCCAGAGCGAATGCTTGCTCCTTGTTGCGTGCGTTCACGTTCCAGACACCGTTCTTGTAACGAACAACAGACTTAAGTGGAGATTGTTCATTAACGTATTTGCACAAAGCGGTCTTCTTGTCGTTTGTGGAAGACACAAGCATAATGTACTGGTTGGCATTAAAGTTGACTGCCTTCTCTTCTTGGTCTAAAAAGATTTCTTCACCTTCGTAGAAGCGATCAACAATCTCTTCATCAACCAAGTGCTCAACAAAACCAGTATACAGCTTCTCCCGATCCTCAACCACGTCGTTGACAACTTTATAATCAGAGCAGCGCAGACCAACCGAGTCGCTTATGACTCTCATGTTGATGTCGTTTGAAACGAGCGTGACTTGCGCCTTCTCATTGTTCTGTTGCTCTGCGAGCGCGCAGGCAATAATAATATGATCAGGAATGGTGGGGTCAAGGTCTTGAGGCAAAATGCCTAGATTAGACGACGAATAGCCACGCACATACAGCATGCCCTTGCCGCGTCCCAGACGGGCTCCTTTAAGCAGACTCTTTTTCTCGCGCAAACTGTCAAGCATGCGAATGACACGGCGGGCATTAGAGCCGACTGTATCTTGTCGCTTCTTGTGTTTGTCGATCTCTTCAAGCACCTTGAGGGGCAAAACGATATCATTGTTGCCAAATGCGTGAAGCGAGCTAGCGTCCGTTAAAAGGACGCTTGTATCTAAAACTTTGATTTTCTTAATAGCCATGGTGACTCTACTATAAATATCTCTTTGTAATGTTTTTAACTCAACAACACGACCAAAGCAGCATAAAGTCTCATAAAAATTGTTGGGCGCTGGTACAGTATTCCTTTGGATGCTCGCTTACGGGCTTTTTTAAGCTCCAGTGGTGTGAGCGCTAGGTTTTCAATCTTGCCATCTTCGTTGACAACCGTAACCCTATAATATTCAACTTTCTTTCTACCTACATACCGCCTTAATGCCTTGTGAGGCAAAAACTCTAATTTTCCTATAAACTTCATCCATAACGCCCTCCCTTGCGGTTACAAATGCACAGTAAATAGTTATGAGATCTTTACTAAGAGATGTTTTTGATACCATCGCATCCACTTTGGAGAGTATTGAGCAGGTGATGCCCATATGACTCGCGCCGTTCCGCGCTCATCGTCAACCATCTCAATCAAGCCGACACATACAATACCTCTTTGAACATCATGAACATGCCTAACAGCATCCCCCACCTTCAATATGATCATGTTTTCCTTTTCCACTTATTCTAATCCATGCTCCCCACATGATGGGTACTGCAAGCCAGTGGAGACAGAGAATCCAAGCGGCAGGTGCGCCGGCATAGAACGCGGGATGAACATAGTTTCCAAGAGCAATGAATAGAATAGGGAACAGTACATCTTCGATTATCTCCCACACGACTATAATAATAACTAGAGCCATGCCGTGCTCTTTGAGAGTTTGCTTTAGAGAATCCCATTTGAAATGTCCTAGCTTGTGTGACAGGCGTTCTTTCAACCATTTAAAAAACTTCACTGTGTTAAGTCATCCAATATTTGTATGTATGTGTCTTCGACGCCAGCAACATAGCCAGTATGTGTGTGGACAATTCTCATCTCACGATCAATAATCAAAGTAAAAGGGATTGCTTTGGACGGGTTGTACTGCGAAACAACTGATGTCTCTGTGTCAAACAGTGCTGTGAACTGGTATTTGCGCGATTTGATATATGCCTTGGCTTTTGACACTTCTCTTGCCGCGTCAATACTAATCACAACAACGTCAACACCTTTATCTTCGTACTTCTTGTCGATAGCGTTTAAATGCGGTAACTCAACCAAACAAGGGCGGCACCATGTAGCCCAAAAGTTCATAACAATAATCTCGCCTTTATGTTCATGCAAATCATATGCATCACCAACAAGATCGCGCAAAGAAAAATCCGGCGCTTGCGGATTAGTAGCGAATGACGATGTGCTGGTTAGCGATAAAATGGCGGCTAATAAAAACTTCTTCATGTTTTCTCCTTGCTTATTATACAATCATCGAACACAAATGTCAAATCACCAACGTTAATCGGTATCTGGCACTTTCTCAAAGCGGCGGCTTCGTTTTCATACAAAACCTCGGCATGCCATCCAGCGTATCCGTCCCAGTTTTCACTCTTTGGCACTTGAATGCGATTAGTGAGTTTAACGTGAGTGTGTGGTATACCAGAGCCAGCAGGAGATTGAACCAAAACAACATCGCCTTGCTTGTATTTCAATTTCCTATCTCCTGCCATGCGTCGTTTCCGTCAGAAATAAACGTCTTGAAGCTAGCTGGTGCCGGTAGAGCTACTGATGCGTCAATACCGTTGATCGTATCAGAGCCAGCGCGGGCAATAGTGATTGTATTGACATCAGCATAGCCTGCCGCATCTTTAACTGTAACAACCATACCGGGATTGTCGCTGGCATCAGGCAGAGTAAGCGTGATAGCGCTGTTAATACCACCCTGATTAGTTGGACGGGTATTTACAAGGATGACACATTCTGTGTCGGTAATTGTGTATGTCGTTCCGGGGTCATTTGATGCGCCAATGTTGGTAACCCTTAATGCCATTGACCCGCCAACAGTCAAAGTTGACTTTGGGGCAGAATGGTTAACTCCAACGTTATTATTTCCACCGTCCACAAACAACATATGTGTGTTGCTATCGGATTCAACACGGAAATCAACAAGCGAGTCGGATTGTTCATTGACAACAACTTCCGGCACCATACCATTTAGACGAATACCCTCTCTCACAGCCCCAGCATCGTTAATCTTTAAAACAATGTGCTTATTTGTCTGCTGCTGTTGAATTACAAGATTGTCGGAATCATTAATGAAAACCTTGGCTCTGTCAGCACCACCCTCAGTGAATTGTACGCACGGCTCAGTTGATTCAATAGTAATCATTTCCGATGGCGTAGACGTGCCAAAACCGACACGACCAGAACTATCAATGATTACCCTTTCTGTACCGCCGGTTTGGATTCTAACACTGTCGTCATCACTGTTAAGCTCAACCATAACTTTGGTATCACCGTCTGCGTCCTGCAGTGTATCTTCGTTGACCTGATCTGGGTTAAGTTTGCTGCGTGACATTATTTCTTAATCCTATAAGAGTCCGAATCTTCTGCGTGCAGAAGCAAATCTTTGGTGCCAGTCCAGCGTGATTGTTCAACAAAAATCTTCATTGCCTCGTCCTTGCTATTAGCCAAGATTGCCCCCAAATCACGGTACTTCTTAGTTCTTCTATTATACTCTTGAATGATAAAGTTCTTCATTTTTTGTTACCTCGTTATCGATGGCTGGAGGGGTAGGAGTCGAACCTACAAGATGCGCTTTCGCGTACTCACCGCCCGAGAAACAGTCGGGTGCGTCTGCCAATTTCGCCACCCCCCAAAATACTATTTTTCGCTGTGTCTGATTTTGCCGTATCCAGACATTGCCTCTTCGTCGGGTTGACCGGGCTTTGTCTTGGACCGCTCGGCGCGATTAACCAACTCGCTGCTGCTTTCGATCTTGCCGCCACCAACATTCCAAATCATTTCAATGCCAAGTTCCTTGCACACCGCAACCTCTGGTACGTTATCGCCCTTCCGGTCGCCGCCGTTGGCAAAGTATGTAGGCTTAATGCGCCGTAGAGCCTCACAGACTGTCTCGTCGGTATCATCTACCCACTCTACCTTCACAACGCCCTTAAGCGCCTCCAGAATCTCTTTACGCTGGTCCCACGTCATAAACACAAAGCCCTTCTTTCGATACAACCATGAGTCACTGTTGGCAACAACGATAACGTCGCCGTATTCAGCCGCCGCCAAGATAAGGCGAACGTGTCCGATGTGAACAGGGTCAAATCCTCCAGAAACAACTACGGTGTCGTATGGTGATTTTGCTGTCATTTTTTTTCTCCTATAGTGGCACACCCGATAGGACTCGAACCTATGACCCACAGCTTAGAAGGCTGTTGCTCTATCCAACTGAGCTACGGGTGCCTATTCAGCGCCGTAAACATCTTTAGCCTTTTTGTAGTAGGCTTTAGCAACGGCATAGTTATAATCAGGGTCTATCTCGTCCATCACTCTTACAATTTGCAGAATGAATCTTTTAGTTTTTTCGTATTCTTTGTCGTCATGTATGACTTGCTCAACAATATCAAACATCTCTTGCGCTGACTTTTCAACGTCTTCGTAAGAAAGCAAACGAGCGGCATAGGAGCGCGCTAATGATTCGGTGTCGTCCATCACACATAATTAGAATATAACACGATTATTCATCTTCGTCAAGCACTATTTTGTGAGACTTTAATCTTACAACACCATCAGTAATTTGTGCGTAAGTTGTGTGGTCCACCCAATCGCCTGTATTAACGTACGTTTTAATCTCTTCGTTCTGATCAACCCAGATAACCACCTCGGGGCGGTGTGAATGACCCATGATTGTCACGTCAACGTCGTTATTGAAATCGATTATATCCCATAACCTTATTAGTTTGCGTTTTGCGAGCGCTCGATTAGCCCACCATGTTGCCAAGTCAACATCAAATGTGCGTTCCAGCCAGTCTTGACAAATTGAGACAATCTTTAATAATAGTCCCTCAGACCATTTCGCCCAAAAACCACTCTCATACCTATCACCATGCTCAATGCGGAATGACCTTCCGTTGTCTTCAAACTCATACATTTCCATGAAGTTGATGTGATTGAATGACTTGCCGGCAAACGCATCAAAGCTGTAATCGTGGTTTCCAATAATATAAACGACTCTAGAAAACGAGGTAATCTTTTTTAGTATCTCTAATGATTGCTGAGAGAATATTGGAATTTTAACAAAGTCAACAATGTCGCCTGCTAAGATAAGTTCGTCGCACTCTAATCCATTGAGGAAATTTAACAGTTCCTCTTCTTTGCAATATGCACTTCCAAGATGTAGATCAGAGATTATTACTCGCTTCACTTTAATCGTCGTTATTCAATGCTGCTTTCACAGCTTTTACAAATTTAGCTCCTATGTTATAACTATCAATCTCATCAATAGTTACCCATTCATATTCGGTATGCTCTTCACTAAGTTTTATTGTACCACTATATGACCGAGTTTTGTAAAATTTCTTTCGACCATCGTGCAATATCATTTCGGGACTTGTAATGTCAAGATCAGTCTCTTCCTTAACCTCACGTTTGAGCCCGTCGATGTCATCTTCGCCTTCATGAATATGTCCACCCGGCAAGTCCCATTCACCTGCGTGTTTCTCGTTTAAATCTGAACTCTTAAGGATGAGAGCTTTGTCTTCATCATTAATAAGCACGGCTTTTCTGACTTGTTCAGTGTCCATATCCTCTAGTAAGTAGTGTCGCCAATTTTCAAAAAGTTGTTTCATTGTGTAAACAGCCCCACGTCTACCATAACTAGTTGTCCGCTGTCAGGACGCATCATGACATTGCCTGTGTGCATATCTCTTGGTGAGAAGTTCTTCCCATGCAGATACTCCATCGCGTTCAGCAAGCCTTCTGCTTCGGAAAACGTTTCTTTCGTATACTTGTCTGCGCCCCCCAACTGAGCCTCGGGACCGTACTTATATGTCATAGGCACAACTTGTTTTTTTAAGTGGTAAAACAGCCTTTCGTCAAGCTCTTTTGATGTTGTTTCCATGACTGCTTGGCGGCGGGTTGCAAAATACTCTTTCATCCTAGGGTCTTTCTGTTTATCAAGCTCATATTTTTTTACAAAATCAGGAAGCATCTTGTCAACTTTATCAAAAAAGATGTTTAATAATCTTGGTCCGTGAGGTTTGAACGATGGGGCGTGGTAGCGGCTCAACCTTCCATAGTCAACATACATGTTTTCTCTTGGATTCTCACCCGCAAAATAAGCGCCAGCAACTTGTTTGATCAACGTGTCAAGATGCCACTTGGACCATCTGTCAACAGCAGCGGTCATGTGCGGAGAAATCGATTTAGCCATGTTCGTAATCAACTCATTCATTGCACCTTCATTGGCAAATATACGTTTGATCTTGTTTGTTGGAATCTCTTCATCAGGATCATCCAAAAACAAAGTGCCCAAAACCTCTTTCGGTGCGGGCGTCAACAACTCCATAAGAATAACCAAAGCACCTTCTGCCATTTGATACGGCTGCTCGTTTCTGTCAACAATATCTTTACCGGGCACACGATAAACAGCATACACGTTAACTAAGTGCTGTTTTACTTCATCTGGTAAGCTGGCTCTATTCTCAAGAATCCACCTATAGTTCTTTTCTTCATTGTCTACCTGTTGACCGCCCAAAAGCACAGACACAACCTTGACAGCTAATCTGCGTCCGGTATTGCTGCCTTCTATTTCCCAGATTTTGCCGTATTGACCTTCATCAATAAAACGATTCACATAATAGCCATGCTCTTCAAGCATCTTTTCCAATCTACGAGGCATGACGCGCTTGGGTTTTGCAGGTTTGGGTGCTGTTGCGGTTTCAGCGCCCATGCCTAAGTCTTTCATCGCTTGCTTAAGCCTATCTTCGGCTTTGCCTTGTTTCAACTTATTCAATAAGTCGTTCATTTCCGAGTCGGCAGTTTCGCCCTCAGTGAAACGTCTAAAATTTTCAAATAGATTCTTCACCCTCTTCCTCTTCTCCTGCTTCTGGCAGGTCATCTAAGTCATCTTCGTCAAGTTCTGGCAAGTCATAACGGTTGCTTCGATGTTCTAAGGGTTTATCATCTGATGTGCGCCACTTTTGCTCTGGCTCTACATGCTTCTTACACGATACCAATATGGATACCACAACTGCAGCCAAGAAAATATAATACAGTTGTCTAGTCGTTAACTTCATTTTTCACTCCTGTCGATCTTAAACCGCCGTCAGACCATGCTCTGTGCATGATATGTCCGATTGAATTCATGTCCATCCAACCAAGGGCGTGACCTATTTCATGTTCTAGTATTCTTTCTGAGTCACCCCAAGCAGGAATGATCTCAATGCGGGCTTTGAAGATTTCGTTTGTTGCTGTCCATCTCCATGTGCGAGTCTGACCAAGATGAGTGCCGAACTTAAAATCTTGACTTGGAATGTCAATAGTTATTGAGCCGCCGACTGCATCACCTGTCATACACTTTTCATTACCTTGTTCTAATGTGGAGATAGGACCAAATGTATATCCTAATCTTTCCCAATACCTGACAGCATTCCTGACTCTATGTTCTGTAACAGGTCCATCATGACAAATAAAAACGTATGGGCGTTGAATCCACTTTCCTTCGCGAATCGCTACATTTCCTTTAATGGGTATAACAGGGTGAATCCATATTTCTCTGTCTGGAATATCGTCAACAGTCAGACGAACAGCATCAGTGTGATGATCATGCACGCCACACAATAACATTGCTGAGAGCAATAAGGTTTTCATTCATATTACCTCCACTATTATCAATAAATAGTTAGCATGTTTCAGTTTCGCACTGTTCAGATTCTTTAGTTTTAGCATCTTTATCCAGTGTAACTGTAAATGCGACCAAACTTATGCAAGCAAACAAGATAACCATATCAATTGTCGTCTTCAAACTCTGGCACAAGTTTCAAACGTGGAGGCGGTAAAGGCTCTTTCATTCTTTCAGCCAATTCTTCTGCAGTGATAAACTTTAATGTAATCACTGAGCTTTCTCTGTCGTAATGTAAACCTACAGCTTCTGTCATGTTAACTGCCAAGACATCATCTTCTGACAGTACAATCTCGCCACCATCACGTTTCATGATTGCAGCTAATATTGTAAATAAAAAGTCAGGGTCTTTTAATATATTGTCGTAGTCGCTCATAACAACCCTTCGACCCATCCCTGTACGACGGATTCACTCCAGCCATTAAGACCATATCGCAATACCATTGACCGGTCAATAACAACAATCGTTGGCCAACTTGTGATAGGATAACCATCTTCAAGTGGGTCAGTTGTATCAATCAAATCTCGGGAACCAGCGAGGACCATTGCTTCGGTTGAGTGCATAGTTGCCCATGTCTGTAAGTCTGACACGTCAATAGGACCGCCAGCGCTATCTTCAATCAACACAGTAATCCAAATAAAATCATCAGAACCGTATTGTGCATTCCACTGATCAGCAATAGGTGCAATCATATTACAAGGTCCACACCACATAACAGAAAAGTCTAAAACAATAACCTTTCCATGGTTTTGATACAACTCTTGTTCAATACCGTTCTGATCTGTCAAAGTCAAGTTACATGGATTATCGCCAATATTATGAGCGCACGTTTCCCAAGTTGCCCATGGATATGGATCTTCTGGGATGTCAACAGCCGACGAATCAGTTGTTGCCTCCAATTCTGCGGGTCCGCAAGCGCCGCATGCAATCGCAAAAATGAGCGGTATAAATTTCAACATACATATGTCCTCCCTTTATCTGGGTGTACCCAGCATTATCTTCATTTCATTTTCATTTCCAGAAATCGTTCTTGTGTACCATCCATCCACGCCGGGGTACTTACCCTCTGGGTGTGGTCCTAACCACTTGATGGGTTTACTAGGTCCGAGCACTCTCTGGACAACCTCTGGGTCGTTCACATGTGGCACGTCGTGATATTTCAACATGACATGTGCAATACCTTTTGACATTTCAGCATAAGTGCCGGGAGTTAGCAACATGTCTGCTGTCTTTTTCTTGTAAGCGTCAATAGCGGGACGAGAACCATCGTGTCCAGAAGCGGACAGTTTTAGACCGGAAGGTTTGCTTTTTGCAATGCGGACAGCATCTGGTTCTGGGTCGTCGTCGAGGTCAACTGCTGACCAATAATCTGCATCACCGGGAATGTCTGCGGCAGTTTTAAAATCAAAGTTACCGCCAATGTTTTTATATGCATTATTAATGAGTGCAATCAACTCATCTGTAATGTCAACATTGTCAGGGTCATTTTTTAAATCACTTGCAGGAATCTCTTCCCACTTGCCCTTGTCATGTCCATAGTCAGCCCAGACTTCTTCTTCGAGTCCCATAGCTTTTCTGGCTTTCTTACTTCTTTTTTTGTTATCCTTCTCGACCTCATCATCATACTTGTCGCGTACTTCTGCCTCATTCAAGTACTTGCGCCAATTTTCCATGATGAGCTTCATTCTTCTGCATTCCAGCATCCACAACCACTGCAGCACCTGCCTATTGTAAGGTCTGCTAGTTTTCTCGCATAATGCCTAATCTTTTGGATTAATGTTTTCATTTAGCAATTACAGTCCCATTTTCTTAAGGACTTGTTGATTCTGCTATCTGGATCTCTCTTACCCTTAGCGCCAGTATTCTTCTTTTTCATACCGCACATTCTTGCACAGAACGACTTTCTACGCTTTGCAGCTTTACCGCCCTTGCTCTTCTTAGCTTGCTTGGCTGATACAGGAGCCTTTAAATCACTACCGGGATTTTCCTTCTCATATGATTTACGACCCTTTGCGTTCAAGCCGCCTTCTTTATTCTTACCAGCCTTTCTTTGCCATGCTGCGCTCTTCTTCTTTTCTTCGATAGCCTCTTCCTCGTCAAGCATGTCAAGAGTTTCTTGCATTTCAAGCAGCATGTCAGCAACGATTCTATCAACCATTTCCTTTGTATGAGACTTGGTAACCTTACCTTTCTTGGTGGCAGAAACATATTGCTTACCAGCTTTGGTGCCAGCTTTCTTCTTAGCATTATCGGCTGCTTTTTCATCGGCATCCATTGTCTTCCACTTGGAAGCTGGCTTGCATCGAGATTGTGAGCCGTCACTACCGTCCTTGGGGTCACCGCAGGGTGAGCCGTCTGAGTGTGTCCAATTTTCCTTTTCCCAGTTGCCCAAGCCACCGTCTTCTTCGCTTAGAGTACTCTCATTCTTCTTATCCTTGCCGCCCCTTCCGTAGTTCGGGTCTTTACAATACTTGGAAGCAATCTGTGCCGCTCTTGCAGACCAGTTGTTGAACTTACCGTCTTCGCCGCGCTTAACCAACTGCCCGCCGATTGTCTTACCGTCAACCCAGTCTTTTCCTGCCTTACAGATTTCGTCTTCGTTAAGAGCTTCTAAACCTTCGTCAGTCTTCTTACGACAAGAGCCGGGTTCGCCTTCTTTACTGCCCGGTACTCTCTCGTAGCCATCCCAACAATCTTCTTCAAGCTTCCCATCATCAGTCTGATCTAAAATCTTTTCAATGCGCTCGGCTTGTCCTTTGTGCATTTTTACAGCACCACGGAGTTCGTCTGCGATTTTCTTGAGTTCTGCTTCTTGTTCTTTGCTGTGTGACTCTGTAAGAAAGTTTCGCCAGTTTTCCATAATTCTTTTCTGTTTCATTGTACTCTCCTGTGACATTGCTCTGGGTCAACGAATATTGAATCATCGATTGGTCCATCGATGGTATAACCTAGACTAAGTAGTTCGTTTCCCCAACGTGCTTCCATTTTTTCTATCAATTTGTCGTTGTAGTATTTTTTATATCCTGATGTGTGGTGCCGGTTGACATTTACCCTGCCAAGTCTGACCTTTGCACCAGTATGTGTGTCTAAATCAAACTCATCAATAATCTTATCCCAGCCTTCATTTACTTTCTCGTATCTGATTAAGATTTGCGGCATGCATTTGTTGCCAGAATATATCTGCTCATGAATCCAGTTATGCGGTTGCATAAAGTTTATTGTTTCGGTATCGCAAATCAAATCAACAAATTGCTCAAATGATTTCCACATTCCAATATTAACAACTTCTTTGCCGATACCGCGCCCTCTTGAGTGGTGTTCATAAAAACTGGTAATCCAGTCATAAGGATTTCTAATAACAGCAACCCAAGCCATATCATAATCCCGCGCACGCTCAGGCGGGGTGGTTTCGTCCGCTATGCCGTGCCAATCCCAATTCTCTACTAAGTGATCATAGTTTCTATGCGTAGTGGTGTAGCGAATCTTTAAACTGTTGATTCTAATCATCTCGACAGCGCTGGTGCTCGCTGTTTTTGGCACGCGAATATAAGCTAACTGTTTGCCGGCAAGCTTTTCCCAATCCGGCTCAAACATTATTCTTCCGAGATGGGGTCGCGAATGTATTTCACCCACGCATATCTAGGTCTATTGGGCAAGTAATCTTCATCCTTGTCGTTCGTATAGGCTTCACGTTCAAACGGACTTTCATAATAAGCCTTTGCGCCATCGCGATATCTAACTAAACCAACAAGCCAAAAAAGACCATACAACAACCACTGAAACACAAACAGCAACTCAAGCTGTTGTTGGAAGTGGATTGTTTCATGACGCACAGTCTCCGCTGCTGCTGCCTTACGAGACTTGCCTGCAATCTTTTTCAAATCTAAGTTACCGGTACACCACACCCAACAGCCAAAGCTGATTGCATAGATATTGATTGGTGATAATTTAGAAAGCCAAATCGGTACTTTACTGTTTGAATAAATAATTGGTTTCCATTCTTTGATAGGTTTCATAGTCCTTCGTCAACGCTCCTTATTGCTTCTTCAACGTTAGCTCCCTGAGATACAAGTTCAACAACCTGTTGAACAGCTTTCTCCAGTCAACCAGCGGCAAGACCCTCAGCAGAAAAGAATTCTCTTGCCTGTCTCGCAGCTTCTTCGGGGCTGGTAGGAATAGCATCTTTAAAATAACTTGACTCTCGCCAAGCATCGAATATTTCATTCATTTTCATATCACTTTAATTAGTTTGGTTTAGTTTAAATCCCAAATAGCACAACAAACCTGAGCCAAGGGACAGCCACATAATGTCTTTAGATCCGATGAAGGTACCAAACCCAAAGAGAGTTAAGTTAACGCCGATGGCGACCAACATTACAACTTGCAATGTGTCCTTCATGTAATAAATAGTTTTATATGAATCTTATCGACTACTTATAGAGTAGTTACAGCACGGGAGGTACTGATGTGGCTAGTAAGAACTGGAAGATTCTGGCATACCTGAGAAATGCACTGGAAGAATCGAAAGAAGAAATTATTAAACCCAAGTCCAAGGAAGATTTGATTGACGATGTAATGAAAATCCGCGAGTTGAAGCGAGTTGAGTTGACATTGCAACACCTCCTTGACAAAGATGGGGATGAGTAAAGAAGAAATAAAACAGATAATCTACGAAGTCGCAGCGATGAGCATCAAATACTTGATGCCTTTGTATGCGGCTCTTTTTATTTATATGCATGTAACATAAAAAAACCCCCTTCCGAAGAAGGGGGCTAGGTTGCGGTGAGTCTCAATTTACTGTTTTATTTTAGGCATGCATGTCAACAGTAGGGATCGAGAATCGATTTTAGTCGCTGATTACTCGGCGACAGGTGGCGGCTCATTATTTTGAGCAGGGTCAAAAGATGGACCCTCAGCGATAGTAGTCAACTCGATATCAAAGTTAAGAGACTTGCCTGCCAGTGGATGGTTCAAGTCGAGAGTAACATCGGTATCGGTAAACGATGCAATAGTAGCAAAGATGGGGCGACCATCTTCGGTTGCACCTTGGCAGGGAGCACCTTCAACAAAAACATATCCATCAGGAAATTGGTTTCGCTGTACCGTGCTAAATGCCTCTGGGTTTGTGGGACCATATGCTTCCTCGGGTGAGAGAGTAATGGACTTTGTTTGTCCAGCCTTCATTCCGATAAGCGCATTCTCGAAACCCTTGATAAGTTGACCAGAGCCAACTTGAACTTTGATAGTCTCATTTCGATCATACGAACTATCGAACAGAGTTCCATCCGTGAACGTTCCCTTGTAATGCAACTCGACAAAGTTCCCCTCAGTCACAAGTGGTGTCTTCTTACGAGTTGTTTTCTTCTTGGCTGCGGTCTTCTTCGCAGTCGTCTTTTTTGCAGTTGATTTAGCTGCAGTCTTTTTGGTTGTTGCCATTTGTTGTATATACTCCAATATTGGTTTTGCGCAATGCGACTTTTTATCTTCTCTAATTTAACACACCATAAATGACATGTCAAGTATTTTTTTTAAATGGTGGAGATGGCGGGAGTCGAACCCGCGTCCAAGATAAATCCAATTCTAGTCATTCACAAGTTTAGTCAGTTTCTATCAGCCCCTGACAAAGTAGATGGCTATAAGATATCGCTTACCATCCTGTTGCGATAAATGATTTGATTTTTACAACTGCTCTGTTGTTTTGACCAGATTGGAAAGAAGGCTCTGGTCAGCCTCCCGATTAAGCCGCTAGGCGTGCAGAATCGAAGTGATTGTTGTTATTTGCAACTATTGTTTTTGAACTGTTAAGGTCGTATCTAACCTACTTGCACTATTCCTCTTTATTACCCTGTCGAATCCTAGTCATCCCCTTTCTTCTTTCTTTTTTTCTTGGTGATCACGCCAAGTGGCTGACCGCTTTCTCCGTCCAGCCAAATGACGATCTCATCCTTACTTTCTTCTTTTACCGCATTGAGATACTGTATCTCTTTCTTTGCCTTCTTGAGCGCTGCTGATTCGCTGGAGTGACTACTAAGTAGTTCTCCTTGAATATAGTGCCCATCCCATTTCCAGACTTTCCAACTCATTTATCTTACTCATGATACCCTATCAAAACTCTATAAAAGATTGCTAGCACTCCTTGCGTCTAGCTTGCCAGCCTATCTTCAACTACCATCCCTTCTTAACTGTCCTCAATGTCATATGAGGCTTCATGCTCTCCGCATGGTCTGGATTCTACTCTGAGATGGTTAGGTTCGTTTTAGGCATTGAACCGACCCTTTGTTTAGTTGTTAAACCCTTTATAGAGCCATGTAGCTTAATAGGCTCTCATCTACTATCCTCATTTATAAAAAAAGATTCTGTGTTATATTGCTTAAGGTTTTTATTCAACTCTGATACTGTGATTCCTAAGAATCTTGCTGCTTCTTTTTTTGAGCGCGTGGCTGACAATGCATATTTAAGAACAGCATCCCTAGTAATCTCTGGTAGTGATTTCCATATGGGAAAACCATAGTATTTACCTCTGAGAGATCTAGTACAAAGTTCAAGCTTGAGTGCTATTACTTCTTCTAGTGTTAAAGAATTAATCATGACTTCAAATTCGTCACTAATCTTCTTGTCTTTTTGTAGTTTCTTTGATATACTGTAGTATAAATTCTTTCCAGTTTTCATATTGCCTTCTAGGAAAGAGTTAGTAGAACTTAGTAGCAATTATAATATACACTTTTTGGAAGGTCTTGTCAAGCGAAAAATCAGAAAGATTTCGATCATTTGACATTTTCTTTACATACTGTGCTGATCGTATTTTCTAATCTTGTCGTAAAGGCTCTTCAAAATTGGAAGGATTGATTGACCTTGATATTTCCCAGCAAGTCTTCCATCTGCTTTTAAAGTTTGAATGGCTTGAGGAATGTTCTCTCTGCTGGTATTGTTAATAAATTGTTCCCAAGTGTTAGCGATTATAGCGAGGTCATTCGGTGTATCCCTCAGTCCACTAGATACGCGCGCGGGTTCTTGTTGTCTATAGAACTCATCTCTGTGGGGAGGGAACCCTTCCTTTTCTAATGCCTCAGCATCGTAGACATCCTCACGACTATACTTCTCAGGATTTGCCAGAACATCTCTTGCCCATTCTTCTTGAGTGCGCTCAGAGCCGTCAGGGTTTTTGCCAAACTGCGAATAGCTCCATGCTTCTTGGATAAGATAAATATAAATCTCTTCCTGTACAATTTCGTTAAGTTGTGATTCACTAAGTTTCATTTTACAATCCTCCGAAGTCTAGCTCGTCATCGCCGCCTTCTTCTGGCATTGGCTCTTCCATTCCCATCTCTTCTTCTCCCCCGATATCAGTCTCAGCATCCTTCTCTTGTTCATACTCAGGAGTTGTAGGCTCTTCAGGTGTTCCTTCAAGTTGTGATTCCCATTGATCAAAATACAGCTTGAGGTTAGTAATCAAATAATCGTAATATTGTTTTCTGTCTGCTTCGTTGCCTAAGTTAGCATACGCCTCAGTAACATTCTTCTCGACCTTGTTCCAAGCATCGAGTGCATAGTTCCTACCGGTCTTGTCTTCGGTGTCGTCAATATCAACACCTGCAGCAAATTCTTCGCGCTCTGACTCAAGAGGGTCTTCGTCTTTCTCAGGCTCTTGACCGAGCATCGGTGCTGCAGCTTCGACCTCATCTTCGGGAGTGTCGCCTACAGAAAGCTCAGCCTCAAACAAGGCTCTCACAGCCTCTTCAAGCGCGCCTAAAGCGTCAGCCTCACCGTCAGCCTCACCAGCACCGTCAGCGGCGTTAGGAAGCCCGCTAACGCGCTCAATGCCCAATGCCTTTACAACAGCGTTGATGATATGGGCGCGGAACGACTGTCTTTGCTCAGGAGCGGTGGTAAGCGTCTTATAAGCTTTCTCCAACTCGGACAAAGTATTAGTGTTTAGCAGCATCTGGTCAAGAGCGTTGCCACCAGTATTCATTGTTGGGGCATCCGTCGCTGAATCGTCTTCGTTAATAAGGCTGCGAATAATATTACGCAGTTTAGTTTCTTCAAGGCTCATTTCTTGTTTGAGTTTAGCGATTGCTTTGTCAAGCTTATTATTGCGATCAAGTCTTGGGTTGTAATCGATTCGCACATGCACGCCATTGACTGGATCATAACGATAATTGGGAATCTTTTCGTCACGCCCGCCAGCCTTCACTAATGGATTTCTTTGGGGTCCACCGACAGCACGACCCGGTACATAGCGCTCTTCGGCTAAGCGCTTCTTGCGTACAACACGGATTGCTTTGCGGATATTCTCACGCAGCAGCATCTCGTTATAAAAATCTAAACGGTTCATGTTATTAAATAGTCTCCTATGCGCCGAAAGTATTCGGTCCCGGCTTAGCTTTATTTTTTATTGGATCGATCTCATCTTCTTCATCATAGTAAGGTGCGCGCTCAACTGGATCAACAGTAAAGTTTGCTGCACCCCAAGCTAAATCTGACAGTGCCTCATCAATCTCTTCTTCGCTTTCATTTTGAGAACCGTATGTGATACAAGGGTCTTGCCCGCAACCACAGTTCTTCTTTTCTGATTCTTCAATTTCGTCGTCCTCTTCACGAATCAAAGTGTCCACCTTTTTCTTCTTCTTCTTGTTGTATGCGCTAGCTGGTCCCTCAACAGCACCGCCAGCCATGGCTGACATTTCATCCATTGTTTCTTCAACAAGTCTTTGAAGAGTTTCAGCAACTTGTGCCTGCTCTGGGTCGCTCATTGCAACCTGTGCTCCCATCATATTAATAACTTCTTCCGCTTGACCTCTGAGAGCTTGGGGCAAAAACTGTGCTACAGTTTCCTTGTCTCCTGCTTCAATGGCATTGCGAAAATCAGTCGCACTCAGTGGCACATTTGTCACTGTCTCTTCACCCGTTTCTTCATCGACTTTTACTACTTGACGTGTAAACTCTTTTCCGTCAATATCGATTGCAAATTGTTCACCAGCCAAAATGCGCACACCATCTCTGGCGTACTTTTGTACGCTGCCAGCAAATCGTGAATGATCACCCCCTTTGGTGCTGACTCCAAGTATTACATGGTCGCCCGGTTGTGCTTTCTGTGGGTCGTTGTCTTCGTTGCCCACATAGTTATAGGTCATTTTGATTGGTGAATTATCTGTTGACACATAGACCTTGACTGTCTCGCTTAAGCCATATGCGTCGATATACTTTTTCCATAAATTCAAAGAATGTTCTGATGTAAAGTCAATAGGCTGGGCAAACTCACCATCACTTTGTCTGCTGAGGGGAGAAATGAAGATTTTGACTTCATCTGCCATGACGCTATATTGACGTACCATGGCGAAGTGCCCACGGTGTGGCAACTTAAACGCGCCGGGAACAATAGCAACGACTCTTCGCTGCCCTTGGTTCTCATCAAGTCTATCAATCGCTTCAACATCGCCACGACCGTATCGAAACAATCCTAGGATTTGATTGATAGGTGCAAAGTTACCAGTGAACTTATACATCTGTCCATTGTAAGTAAACACAAAGCCCTCGACTGCAGTATTAACATTGTCGTGGCTCTTGAGCTTCTTAAGTTGTCTTATTAAAATATTGTGTGCTTCATCTCTGCCCGGTCCATCATAATTTTGGATCTTGTCAATAGCAGTAGCTACCTCGCTTCGCAGTCTCTCAAGTTCTCTTGCGTTGTCAAGAATATAAGCACTTTCTAAACCTTTCAACATTTCAACTGCAAAATCGTGAATCGCATCCTCGATGGGTTCAATGATTTCACCCAGCAGTTTCTTTTTATTATTCTTTTCGAGCAACTGGGCAAGTGCTGCTACTTCGTTCTCGTCTTTTAACATCTTACGAACGAGTCGAATATTCTTTCTGCCCTTGGTTGCTTTGATGTGATCAATAATGTGACCAACCACTTCCTTGTTTGCGCTCGGTACTGCTCTCTTGATAATAGGAGTCAGCTTCATATCAGTGTATTGACCAATTGTCATGTTGCCACTGAACCCTGCGTGATTCATACGACGCAAAGTGTCTTCTAATATACTTTTGTCTGCAAGCGCCTGTAGCTGCAGTACAGCCGTCTTGCGGACTGAGAAGGGCTCATCCCCTGTTGCTTCTTCAAAGCGGTCCAGAACGTCGTCGAGCGTCTGAGAAATGCGGTTGACTGCAGAGTCTGTCACATTCACAACTTGATCAGAATCTTCGATGTATTGCTTATGACCAGATGCATGGATTGACAAAACATTAGCATCATAGTTAACAACGTTAGATGCCCCCGGTCCTTGAATCTCCGTGTTCAAGAATACGGGAGCCTCTGCACCAAAGAGCATTGCCTGCTCATCCGGCGTCAAGCTTCTTGCAGCTTTTTCAAAAGCGCGGAAGGATGCGGTGTATACTCTCTTGACACCCTCGCCGCCTTTGAATACACGCGCAGCGAGGTCAGCAGCGTTGCTGCCTCCCTTACGCATGTCGCTCTTGTTGCGAGCATAACGAGCTTCACCATCGACAAAACTGAGGTAGATATTATAGCCGTCTGTCTTCTCGGTCCCAACCAAATCACCACGCGCAGCGGTGCTAAGGATCTCTTCCATGTCTGAATAAGAGAGATCGGGATTATCGTACAGGTGTGCCAAATGCCCAGCAACGCCTCCTTCTAACAGGAGTCGCTTCCCGCGCCTTTCAGTTTCCTTCAATAGCTTTCTATAAAGTTCGTCATTCATTGTCACCCTTACCTTCTTCTAAAACTTGTAGTTTTTCTTGAAGAAGAGCAACTTCGTTTTGCAGACGCTTAACAGATCTACGAATTTCTTTCAAATGAGACTTGGCGATTTCAATGCGACGTTCATCAGTTCTGCTGCCGGGACGGACTTGTGCCAGTACCTCTTCCAGAGATTGAATAAAGCTCGCAACCGAGGGCAACTTGCCCTCGGTTAGAAACCTTCTTGTCATTTTGTCGAAATCAATCTGCTTTCGGTGCATTCTTAGTTGCCTTCTTTGCTTTACTCTTTACGGCAGGCGCTGCTGGTGCAGCTTCCCCTGCAGGTTGTGCAACCTCGACAACTTCCTCAACAACTGGTGCTGGTTCTGGAGCCGGCGCTGCATTTCTTGCTGCAACTCTACGAGTCAGCAGTCTTTTCTTCCATACTTTGCCCATTTACTTCTTGCTCCATTCGGTTAATCTTTCAAACAACTTCTCTTGACGACGTTGGAAAGTCTCTTGAAGTGATTCGTTCTTCTCTTCATCTTCCTCATTGTCATCTTCGCCGTCCTTCTTGTCAGCCCAATCAGGTACACCGTCGCCGTCCTTGTCTGGCTTCTTGTTGTCATCACGCTTCATGCTACCGTGACCTTCCGCAAGGGATGCGTTAGTGACTTGAATATCTTCTGCAGCAACGTTCTCAAGAACTGTACCATCAGCAAGCTTCATGTCATAGTGCGTGACGCGCCCCAACTCTTCATTATAGTTGTGGCTAATAGCTTCTGCCATCGCGATTTGACCATTGTGTTGCACTCCACCGTGATGGACGCAATAATGGTTAGGGGCGAAAATCTGCTCACCGTTCTCGTTGACGACTTCGCCGTGCTCGACTTCTTCGTCTTCGGTGGTGACCTCTGCATCGGCGTCGTCTTCGCCCTCAGTGGTGACCTCACCTTCTTCCTCTTCTGCTTCGGTTGTTACCTCAGCATCTTCTTCTTCTGCCTCGTTAGTGAGCGCAGCTTCCTTTAAGACCTCAGCGACAATGCGCTTGATCAGTTGTTCATGTTCAGACATGGTAGTATACTCCTTGTTACTATAAGTAGTTTCGTTCAAATTGTTACGCCTTTTTGATTTGTACTGGTCTTCCCAGTCTCTCATAACCATGGATGCGTAAGCTTCTTGTTCCATTTTTCTTAAGTGTCCGTCCGTCTGTGCGTAGCCATCTCCCATCTCTCCTAACTTCTCGGGTGTCAAATCACCTCGACAGTTTTGAGTGTGGTGTACAAGCTCATGCGCGAGCGAACGTAATAAATCTTTTGGGTGTCTTCCGTCAACATACAAAGTTACAGTGTAGTTGCCCGGTTGATAATGTGCTGTCTTTCCCAGCGGGTCTTGAGCGTTTGCAGGATCCGACTCATATACAATTGTAGCAGGCTTATCAAAGCCAAGATACTTTTGCGCATAAGGATAGAACCGCTTGACCATGTTGGTCAAAGCGGACATATCTTGATTAGAGTTATTGCGGATCTGACAACTCATGACTTAAGCTTATTAATTGTCTCCTGCAACTTACGTGCTTTGCGTTGAATTGCAATCTCTGAAACAATAGTATCCCAACCAGCATCGTCGATACTTTCAACTCGGATTTGGTTTGCTTGAGCCCATTGCTCGACAGACTTAATAATAACAGCAACAGTTTGCTGGTCAATACCAAGCTTATCTCTTGACCTTGCAAGAGCGCTCTGTAGTCCAACGCCATCCTTGCCTCGGAATACCTTAACAACAGGAGCATCAGCGGGAGCAGTGTTCTTGACTGTAGGCTTCACCGTCTTGATTTCTCCAGCGGCGGGCTCTTCCTTAGCAGCCGGCTTTTCCCTGCCGAGATTGCCAACGTCCTGACCTTTAGCAGCTTTTCGATCTGCTTTCCCTTGTCGTTTTCGCTTGAGTTCTTTGCCTCTGTATTGTGCTGCTCGATTCGGCTGGAACTCGTTCAAGATATCTTGAATAGTAATAGATGTACCAGTTTGTTCTTGCATCAGGTTCTCGACAAGACCGTACCAAATCCACCCTTGCACTTCGTCAAGAACACTTTCGTTGACAGTCATGCCTTGCGCCTTAAGCTGCTTAGCAATGTGCTTGAGGACAGCACCCATGGCTGGTCCCTTGAGGCTCACACCGCCCTTAGATGCTCCACGCGCTAAGAAGCTCTGTAAGCCCTTTCCACCCTTGCCCTTGTAGACAAAGGCTTCCTTGCCCCCGCCTTCGACTCCGGCGTCTTCAAGGGCATCCTCGGCACCTTGCTCAAGCGAGTCTTGCGCTTGGTCTACCTTATCTTCAAGACCGGGCTGGATATCATCTAAGTTTACTGCTTGGTCTGCCTGCTGGAGAAGAGCGATTAATTGCTTCATAAGCTTGCCAAGTTCTTCGGGGCTAGTCTTGGCAGTCTGTACAACTTCTTCCGGTTCCGGCAGCTTATCATCAATCTTGTCAAGAGTTTGTGCAGCCTTTTTCGCTTTAGGATCAGAGGCGTCTACAGCTTGTTGTGTAATATTAGTGAACGTCTGCCACATGTTTTGATATGGCTTGGCAACTGCTTTAAGGAACCCACCAATCTCGTTTAACTCTTGAGAATTCATAAGCTCAGTAGCTTCTGCGATCTCTGCATCAGACAAACCAAAAGCAGAAGCAGTTTCTGCAATCCATTCGGGTGATGGCTGTTGCTCGGTGTTGCTTTCTTGCAACTTTTGATTCCATTCTAATGTAAGAATTTCTGCTCCGAGCCATGCTGTATATGTTGGAAACTTTGACTCTCTAAGCGACTTGGTAAGAGCGCGCTTAAGTAGCTCTTCGTTAACGGCTTGACGAATCTTAGCCTCTGATGTTTCGATTTTCATTTTGATCCCCTATACGATAAAAACTTATCTTTACACTCTTCGGTGTTGTAACAAATATATTCTAGATGATTGCCCCAAGGGTCAGTAACATAAACTCCATGTGTACCGTCGCGGTGTTGGACGTATTGACCTTTCTCTTTCGGTAAGTCTTCTATGCATTCAACCAGTATCGCAGTGTGCGGTCTGTTTGGTGCGTGAGAAGATAATAAAAGCGCAAGGCAAGTATTGTCAAGCTGCAAGCGATAATATGTATCTTGTTTATGAGTTACTTCACCTCCGCAATGGCTTATGTACCATTCCGCAGCTTCATCTAAATCATCTACAACTATTGCTATGTGATCTAAGGTAGAAGCCATGATACACTCCTAGGACACTATAAATAGTTAGCAAATCCCTAAAACAACATGATAAGTTGTTAGGTGTTTTCAGCCTGTGCAGTTGAGAGCACATGAAGCATGTGAGAGTCTTCCTTGGCAATGGATTGCGTACGGCTCCAGAAAACATAACAATCACTTTCACCTATGCTTCTGTCGTACGGTCGTATCGTCGATATTACGATTCCAACCTCATCGTTTTTATGTATTCGCTCAGCATGCAAGTCTCTTTTCTCATAATGAAACAAAAGCTGTAATTGTGTGACTTTACGTCTTACTAAATCACCCTTACTCACTGACGACCCTGTTATTCTCTTTCCCACTAATAAACCCACCGGCTGATACTAGTTTTAAAGAAGTAACAAGGAGTTTCTTTTCTCGGAGGCTTTTTTGCTGTTTATTATTCATAGGTACGACTTTTGCCATCGCAACTCTTCTGATATCGCGATCTTCAATGTATAGATCACTAATGACGCCAATACACTTCGTACTTCGCTTACAAAGGGGCTCTGAGCCGTCTTGGGGCTCATCGGAGGGTATTTCTATCATCCACTCCGTCCAAGTGACCAGATCGCCAATATTAAGGCTTTTTAACTGCTTACTGCCGAAGACAACTTCTTTATCCTTCAAAACCATCTTATTTTAACTAGTATGCTCGGAAATAACGCTCAAAAGCGTTTGTATTGCTTTTTCGTCGTTCATTCGATGATCTTTTCCGATTTCAATCAATTTAGCGCCGGATGCTTCGGATAAAAGCTGAGAATCGGAAAATTTGACAATTCTGTCCTTCTTGGCGTGCAAAATAACGGAATTGCCGCGACACATGCTCCATGGAGCGTATTTTCCCCACGCAGGGCAGATTAAGACCATTGGAACGGTCGTATTCGTTGCCATAGCCACTGCACCGCCTCTTGACGAGCCAATAACAAGGTCAGGCTGCACTTTTTCGATAATTTCACGCGCTGCGGCGACAGATTGAGCCCAGTCCGTCGATTTCAGCTTTGGGGCGAAGACTTCGTGCCCATTTTCACGCAAAACCTTGCATTTTTGAGAATTTGGGCTTGACATACGACCATGAAGGTAAACAATGCGCATTTTGACTCCTATTTTGAGTGTTTATCGGCAATTGCAGCCGCTGCCCATGCGTAGGGCTTGATTTGACAGTTAAAACCTGCACTTTTGGCGAATCCAGTCAGCGCATCAACGAATTTATGGGTTTTGGCAGTCTCTTTAGACGATATATCAATATGTAGCTCAATATTAGCCTTTGGAAAGCGCTCAGACAGCCTCATAGCAAGAGAAACCGACTTTGACACCTCAGAAAAGATGCGATATTGCAAATTGAGGTACTTTTCAGCGTCATAGTTCTCACGAACCCAAAAATAACGCCCGCCTGACTGGTTATCAGCCCCATGTAGGCATATAACAGACGCGAAGATACACTTTCCACCTTTTAAGAAGCTATCGCACCCTAAAAAGATGTCACCATTGCCTGAAATGTGGGTACTAAGCTCTTCTTCGATATCTTTCATCGAGATTTCATAACCAGAGCCTGTATGCCACCTTTTCATATATGAATTCTAACCTATTTTGGTGGCTCTGTCAAGCATTTATTAGTGATGCCCCGGAACTTCGCCTCGAAGCTTCTGTTTTTCTAAAGAATCCTCTTTACCGGTAACATGATCGCTCATTTTACGGAGCATTTTCTTCAAATCAGCGATTTGAGCGTCTGCTTCGTTCTTAATCTCTTGCATTGTCAAGTCAGAGTTAGCTAATGCCCATTTAAAGAACGATTCATGGTCATCTGCTTCTTTTTCAAGCCCGTTATCTCGCATTTCTGCAATAAGAGTCGGAATACTTTTAAAAACTCGTCGATTATCGCCTTCATTGACCCAGCCCTTGCCAATCGCTTGTGCCATTTGTGATGATGCACCCTTTGCAGGAGTTGAATGATACTCAATTGATTGAAGAGAACCTAACATGTCCTTGAGAAGTTTAATGATTTCAAGATCGCGCTCTTCTTCGCCTGCCATAACAGTATTCAAAACCATACCTTTAAGATCTTGAGCAGTGATGCCGGCTTGTTTGAGCTTTTCTGCTGGCGGGACAGACTGGTTGTCCTTTGCCTCACCCCATTTGCGCTCAGACATAACTTGACGAACCATATTCTTGATCATTTCAGTCATGGGCTCTTCTTCTGAGCCTTCCGACTCTTTAGAATCCTTTTCAGAATCGGCTTTGTCTTGTGCTTCCTTGTCGGCAGCTTTTCTGTCAGCTTCTTTCTCTTTCTTTTCTCTTTCTTCGTCAGCCTTCTTAGCTTCTTCTTCGGCTTTCTTGGCTTCTTCATCTTCTTTCGCTCGCTCTTCCTCGTCTGAGGACACAGCGTCACCAAAGTCTGTTTCTTTTTCGCTTCGTTGTTGATCGGCATCTGCTGCAGCAGTATTAGAGTCAGACAATTCGTTCTCAGCTTCTTCTTCTGCCTTAGCCGCTTCTTCTGCCGCTGATGCCGCTTCCTTCTCTGCTTCCGCAGCTTGCTTGGCTACATCCAAATACTTCTCTTTCTCGCCTTGAGCCTTCTCAGCAGCATCTGTTGCCTTCTGTGCAGCATCCATTGCTTGCGATTGTGCATCTGTCGCTTTAGCCTCTTCTGCAGCGGCTTTCTCTGCAGCGTCAATAGCTTTAACTTGAGTAATCTTGGCATCCTTCCAAGCTTTGCTAGCATCCTGCCTTTGTTTAGCAGCTTGTGCCGCTCTTGTGTGTGCATCTGCAACTCCTTTGGCGGCTTCGCCTTGTTCTTTAGAAGCATCTCCCAATGCTTGCGCAGCTTCGGGAGTTTCGGCGTCAATTTCTTGTACAACTTCTTGCTTCTTATATATTTCTTCTTCGGGAGGATCGCCCTCGCCAAACCCGCGCTTTTTATTTTCAAAAATACTGCTTCTGCCTAACTCTTGTTTAAACTTTTCTTTAACGGCATCGATACTATCGGGACTACGAAGGAAGAGAATCTTACGAACGTTCAGTCCCAAATCTGCAGCAGCTTTTTTAACTTCTTCTTCAAAGTCCGATCCCGCTGCCACATCGCCATTTACAATCTTTTTCTTCAATTCAATCAAGACAACTTTCTCTTCTTTAGAAAGAGAGGTCATCCAGTCGCGATCATCTCGACCGCTAGCGGGACGTGTGCCATCGTAGTTCCAACTGGCTGGGCACGTGCCCTTTTTAACATGTCTAACTGCACGACCGTCGCCACCTTTGGCAACAACACTACACACATATTCTTTTGCAGTGTGCATATCGAACTTCAACAAATTCATAGGAACGCTTTTATGTCGTGCCATCATTTCTACAGTCTTTTCAAATGTTGTGCCTTCAAGACGACTATCTGAAGCTACTTGTGCAACGGCTCTGATTACTTTCTGTTCGGGCTTTGACAGGTGTGCAAAAAAATCTTTGCCCTGCGACATACGACCAACATCATCTGCCACATCCACAACATCAGCTACGGATATTTCATTGATTAACTCAGTGACGGCTTCTTTGAAATCTTCAAGTTTCATAATAAGTTTCCGACGTTAACTCCTAAAACTTTATTAATTGCGTCTTTAAGTTCGGCGAGTTCTTGTGGTGTTATAATACCATACTCTTGCTCCATAATCAAAAGATTGTAAAGCTTGTTCGCAGTGTTCCTGCGCATTGTGCTTTCACGCAACTTACCGGGACTGTAGCGTCTACCCATCCCGCTTTGCTTGGCTTCTTCTTCTCCCTCTTCGGGCTCTCGCATTGCGTCAAGCTCTGCCGCTGCAGCATCATCAGCATCCTGTGCGTCATGCTGTGCTTGTCTGGAATCTGCCAAGTCATCTAAATCCATTTCGACTCGTTCTTGGTTCCACCAGTCGCTGTGTGCTTGAGAAGTTTGATCGTGTAATTGTTCTAACTCTTCTAGTGACATTGCACTAAAGTTGAGCCAGCGTGGTCGTATCCCATTGATATCCTTAAACATATCTGAAATATCAGAAGCAAGAGCATCCAGTAGCTCTTGACCTTCCAAGGGTTGACCCTGTGGAGGTTGCATGTCGTCCATTGCTTCTCTTACGAGTTGTTTAATTAATTCTTTCATTTCATTTTTCTCTTTCTTGTCAGGAAGTCCTTTATGTTTAGTGCTGGCGAAATCTTTAGCGTCTTTGGCTTTCATTCCCCTTGCTGTGTCCTCTACCTCTTTGGAGGCGCAATCTTTATAATCACTTTTCTTGCATGCATGCACCATGCCCATGTAGCGTTGCTGCGCTTTACTTTTTGAGGGCATTGGTAAGTGCTCTCTTTAAACTTTCTTCAAGCAACTTGTGACGAAGCGACTCTTCAAGGCTACGACGTTCGGGTCTTTGATAAGCCGCAGGATTTTTGAGACACTTCTTGTATTCGCCCATGGACGCACCATCGGGAACCTTCTCGTCACACAGAGGATCTGCCTTAATGCCCTGCTCAAGCCAGTGCGGTGGCAAGCTCTTGCCTTCTCTAAATCCGATGGGTCGCTTGGGCTCTTCTTCTGGTGGCGCAAGACCAAGTGTCTCAGCAGCCAAGGTGAGAGCATCTACTGCATCGTTGTGTTCCACTCCTTGAAGTAGGTTAACGATGTCCATAGCAAGGGACTCCACATCCACCATGCCGGCTTCTTCCTCACCGGGAAGGGGCTGACCCCAATTGCCACCGGGCTCCAGTTGTACGTCATCCTCGTTGAGTTGATTACGCACCTCGCCGATGAACTTTCTAAGACCAGCTTTCGTAATCTTGCCTTCGCCGTATGCTAGGTTGGCAGAACCTACAGCACTACTAGCCCTCCCGTGGGGAACTTTCTCTTTCTTGTCGCCGACCCATCGTGGACCGTCCACTTTGCCCTTGCCCCACCAAGACCTCGCGTCTGCCGCTGCTTGCTCTTTCTCATACGCTGCTTCGCGCTCCTTAGCCATCTTGTTCTTGTATCGAATGCTCAAAATTTCTTCGGCTTTCCCAATCTCTTCTCCAATGTCACGCAGCTTGTTGGCGATAATACCTCTAGCTTCATCGCCCTTGGGAGTTCGACGCATGCCTGTAAAATGTTGATACATGATATTAGCTCCTGCTTCGCCTCGCCCTTGCATCATTAACTCTTTTGCTTCTGCAAAGTCTTTCTCTGGCAATCCGGCTCTCATAAACAGTCCACCGATTCTGTCAACGAAATCGCTAACAGCCTGAACCGGATCGTCTTCATAATCTAGATCTAGCCCGTAGTCGCCGGTTGCTTCTTCAAGCGCCCTTGCAACTTGCATTAGCAATGAGTCAATCCTCTTTGTCTCTCCGGTTTCAAAGCCCATCTTATGACCCATCTTTCCGAAGAAGCCTTCGTCAACCATCTGCTGGATTTCTTCGTTGACCATTTTTGTCAACTGTGTTTTACTGATTTTCATGTGTGGTATTCTCCTATCGCGCAACACCTGTACCCTATAAATAGCTACGAGAATGGATAAAAGTATTGCTAGTTCGTAAAAATACAAACTCGCTATTAAATGTCAAAAGTTTGTGACAAAGTTTAGCTAATCAGTGATAAGGCAACCTAAGAATTCGTTTAGGATCTACTCGTATGACATCGCCATTGATTGTTTGCACCACAACACGCCCCTGCTCGTCAGTGCCATATTTTGGCGCTTCCAAAATCTCTGTTCCGTTTGGTACTTTGATCATTGTTCTCTTGTTTATCTCGTAGTACCATTCGCTGCCTTCGCCGTGAAGCGAACATGTTACTTGCGGTGCTGCTGCTCTAAGCGAACTAAGCAAAGTGTCTAAAGCTCCTGAAAGGCTCGACGATAAATTAGATGTACTTGTCATGAGAAGTCTCCTTATAATGAACTAGTCTGGTTCCACGATTTTAATATCAATCCGTTCAGGCACTTCTGGCGAGTTTATCAAAATCATTTCACTCTCTGAGTAAATATAATCGAGCCCTTCTATTCTCACAACATATGCTGGTTCTAAAAGATATCCGTCATCTTGTGTCTCACGATACAACCAGTTTTCTATTATTGCTTGCGCCATAGAATCCAAGCGCCACGGATCAGCACCACTGATGATTAAACCAATCTTATCGTGGTTTTCATCAGCGCCGTATGTATTAATGCGAACTAGTGATCCTACTAAGAATACACCAATCTCGCTATCGAAATAGCGTGGACTCATTTTTTATTACATACCTGTATCGCCAGTGTCCGCACCCGCACCACCATTTTGGTGAGGGTCGTCAGGGTCATAGTGGTATGCCACGTCTACATGATCGTGCGCTGCAGGAATCACAGTGAAGTGTACAGCATTGTCTGTAGAATCGTAGTGCCAGTCCCAGTTCAAGGCACCATTAATAAAGACACGCATGGTATCTTCTTGAACAGGGACATATGTTAACTCAATCTTTTCAAAAGGCTCAACGTTTGATGTAGCATCAGTAACACCGGGAGCCCAATCCTCTGAACAAATATCGACAACGACACCGCCAAAGAAGTTTGTTGCTTCCATATATCTTTCCCCAATGTCAATGGGGTTGACTGTAAAGTCGCAGACAGACTCCGTAGAATCTACATTGACAATGCTGGACATAAAGGCAGACCCACCGCGTTGGCTGGACAGCCAACTAGTCCAGTCCAATACGTCAATCATGTGCTGGTTGCTTTGCTCTTCCTCGTCAGATACGAACACGACCAGTAAAGCAGCGTCAGGGCGCAGCCACGTTGTGGCGTAGGGGTTATTGACCAAATATTCGTAAGCCGCGTCAAAGCCCTCTTCAAAGGGTCCACGATGCATGTTGTTGTACATGTCCATTGCGTCAACAATGTCGTCACCCGGTACAAGAGGGAACTGTGCCTCTAGGACGGACTTTGCAGGGTCATTGCTCATCATAGCCAAGCGCCAGCCAGACTCAGGCAGAGCTTCAATCATTGCTTCAATGCCAAGCAGCAATTGCGCGTCATAACGATGCATGGACCCTGATGTGTCGATAACCCAAAGAATATCAACACCATCCACAGAAGCAACCTGAGTGTCAGAGTCAACCCAGATCTCACCGTACTCAGTCTCACCCGGTACTTCTACTTCAATATATACAGGAACTTCTACTTCCTCTACTACAGTCTCAGTAATATAGACTGTTTCAGTCTCGCCTTCTCCTTGACCATGAACGACATAATCAATTCCATTGTGGCACGCACTCAACGTTGTTGCGATTGCTGTGATTAAAACAAGTAACCTTTTCATCACCTGTCACCTCCCGTATATTATTTTATTTTATTCTTGCCCTCTCTCCCTGAGATGACGTTTAATCTCTTTCTTGCTGATATCCCAAGCGGGTGCAATCCATACCATATCTTCGACCAACTGCGGTGGGACTTGATAACTCCAAACCCCAATGTCTACAGCCTTGACGACCCCAATGAATCGCCCTCTCATGTCAAAGATACCTGAACCAGATGAACCTGGCCAAGCATATGAGTGCATAACGAGATTGCCTTCTTCTTCTGAGGCAATAACTCCGTCAATAGTTAATAAATCGTGGTGAGATGGGAATCCGGTATACGTGACTTCGGTTCCAACCATATCATCAATGTCTTCGTGTCCGCGTGGTCTGTACGGCATGGGCTCGCGTGAGTTCATTTCAGGCACAAGCACGATTGCCATGTCAACGTTTGTCGCTGTGAGGATAGTTGTACCAAACACAGTCTCCCCATTGCGTCCAGCGACTTGGACAACAGGCATGCCATTAATGACATGCGCAGCAGTAAATACTAGGTAGTGACCGTCTACCTCAAATAGCGTACCGGAGCCACGTCCCAATGGAGTGATAACCTCGACGGCAGCGTTACGGACTTGACGACGCACACGGGCGGCGCTTGTCTGAGCGATGGTAGCCTCAAGACCTTCTTGCGAAGCATTTGCATTATGAAGGAATGGGCTTAGAAAACTTTGCGCTTGTTCAGGGACTTCAATGTCAGTGACATGAACCCCGTTATAAGCACCGACGCCCAGCGCAACGGCGGTGATTGTTAAGGTGCCAGCCAACACCATCTTTAACTTGTTTAGCATGCATAAGACCTCCCAGTAAAACTAACACCCTCAGTAGTAACTATGGGCGCGGGCAGGTAAACACGGCGAGGATCGAAATTTTTTTTATTTTTTCGCGAAAACTTTTCCCTAAATTTTCTCTTTCTATATTAAAGACTTTGACTTAGGACATTCGTAGTAAGTGAAGTCACCTTCCTCTATAGACATCATTAGTGTATGCTCGGGATACTCCCTTGGATGCCAAATCGACGAGAGTGAACGTGGGTCTATGGGAGGGAACCATACGATCTCCCACACAAACAAGGGAGAAGGGTTGTACATATCACCAATCATGCGACGACGGGAAAGCAATATCCCACGTTCGCCAGATATTGCATCGATTACCATGTCACCCGGCGCAAAGTGGTACTTGTCTATCAGTCGTCGTACATCGGTACCCATGTGAATAAATAGAATGAAAATTCAAACTTTGCTAATCACAAATATATCGCAGTGCTGTTCGCGACGTAGCCCAATGCCACCAGTCCAGTAAACATCGTAGATAAATCGATGGGGCATATACATCTCAGAATCGATAACGTAGTCTTCTCCAGTGCGTACACGTACTATGATGCCAACCATCCATGGTTTCATACCAATGGCATAGTAAGCGGAATGTGCGCCTGCCATAGAGAAAGCTTCATCCTTATCATAGCGATAGAATAAATCTTCACTAAGCTTTACCAAGTCTCCGACTGAAAAATAATCTATACCCACATAAGTACATAGAACTACTCGGGGTGTAAAGACATGTCTCGATACGCGCGCGCCGCGTCGTTGGCATACATTCCGTCAGCACTACCGGTCATACGCAGCGACAAGTACCGGTATAGCTTGCGAATAAATGGCCATGACTGAGATTCATCCTCGAACTCCCATATGAGCGCTACGCTTGCCGCAGTCTTCGCCTCGTTCAAATATTGCAACTCCGTATCTACGTTTACCAACTTATATTTGTTGTGTATCTTCTTTCTATTAGCAAACCTCTCCGCTAGCTGCTTTATTTTTTCTACGTCTTCAATGTCTCCAGCATACTGTAGGGTGTGCTTGGTATTCTTTCTGGTACTCATGTGTCCTCGGCTATATATCGGCTATCATATCGCACTATGCCGCTTGTGTCAAATGTTTTTGCTCTTCGCCTCGCACCAGTAACTAGTTTTTTAGGTTTTTTAATTTGTGAAAATTTCGGAGCGATCACGAAAGCGTATCTAGCGCAGCGTATACAATAGTATACGGTGGTACATAGATCCCGGCGCAGGGGGGGAGGGGGGCAGTAGCCGTCTTTTTGTAACATTTAATGCGACAGCATAATGCAGGTTCTACCTACTCTTTCTCTTATTGTATACATTATAATGATACACTAACATGTTTGCATACAGTCCGCCGAGTAGTAGCAAGTACCCTGCGCATAAGGGAGGAACAAGCAGGACTTTCGCTGGGTTGTCCCTTACCTTGCGTAGTCTCTCCTTAATACTCTCTAACAATATATTTTCTTTATCCTCGTCCATGTTTCTCATTCCTCGGTAACGTAGGTTACACCTGCCATATCGTTGTCACATTAAATAGTATCACCCTCGGCACACACTTATCCACCGCGCCGTATCAAAACATATACGGACATAAAATGACTTGACAGCCTAACCGGACACATTCTGTCCTTGACAGCCATTGTCACACAATCGTTGCTTGACATACGCAGCGTACATACCCTAAGCACACACGCCTAATAACCTACTTTCTTCCTCCTTTAATACAGACGTATCAAAATGTATACGTTACTAAACAGAACGATCCACTATGCACCACTATGATCCACAATGATACACTTTGTGCATACGTCACAATACATGTAGCCTTACATTAGGAACCTCTATACGTTTGAACCTCTGTAGCATACCCCTTGCATGCTTCTCGCATGAAGGCAGTATCAAATGTTTCTCTTCAAACTTTATTATTCCATTCTCTAGTGTCGCATGAACACGTACGACAGAATGAGTAGGCTTGCGCTGACACTGACCAGCAGTACACTGACGATAACTCCGCTTCTTACTGCTCTTTCGTCTTTTCTTTTTCTTAGCCTCAGCAGCAATCTGTTTAGCGAACGCCTCTGCTTCCTTCGCAGACAGTGTATCGTCAATCTCTTTTATTTCATCATCGTCAAACATTACTTATCTCCGTAGCCAAACAGTAGATCGGTGCGGTTCTCTGACAATGCGACCTTAATAATATTCGGACAAGTGACCTCATGACTACCGGGAACGATAGCGACGAGAAACCAGCTTGAAGGCAGCTTACGAGCAATCGACGTGAACGCCGGTCCTCTGTCATGCCCTGCCGTCACAACCTTACTCACTACATTCATACCAGTCTCGCCATGCTCAAAGGCTACAGCGGTCCAACACTTTTCTGACATTACCATTTACTCCATACAAATAAAATACTAACTGACAATACGACACCTACATTACCCATCAACTGATAAGCAAGAAAGACCCCTGACAATGCGGCTATCGAGGTAAACAATTTATCCTTCTCTTTCCTCGTCATTGTCCTCTTTCGCCTTACGCTTTGAAGGGTCGAACATTCTAACATTATCTTTTGGTCCCTCACCATTGAAGTACCAGTCATAAACCTCTGAAATGAAACCGAACGCCTCATCGAAAACACACTTTGAAAGCGCAGGATTGTTA
>CEUJ01168648.1_pt1 | contig 42283 bp, 37 predicted proteins | sample 361531 | NCBI WGS metagenome assembly CEUJ01 (sample SAMEA2622842, study PRJEB7988) | marine metagenome | biome: marine biome (ENVO:00000447); feature: marine epipelagic mixed layer (ENVO:xxxxxxxxx); material: "saline water (ENVO:00002010), including plankton (ENVO:xxxxxxxx)" | depth 140 m | reverse complement strand
ACTAGCAGCGTTCCACCTTGTCCCAGTTCCCGACGAGCGAGATGGATTTGAGCGGCTGATTCTGCGTCCTCAACACGATGGGGCACTGGAAGCCCGGAATCACGAGTGTAAAAGGCCGGAAAGTGATTGGTTTGCCAGCCAACAACAGGAACTGACTGTGTTTCCAGATATTCGAGTGTTCGAGGTAAGTCCAAAAATGCTTTCGCACCCGCACTCACTACAAGGACTTGATGTCGAGCTATCGCGTCTAGATCTGATGAAACGTCGCCGGTAATTTCCACTTCACGATGAACACCGCCAATTCCTCCAGTCGCAAATACTTCGATCCCCACAGCATCGGCGATAACAACGCTGGCAGACACCGTCGTCGCACCTTCTGGCAAGTTTCGGAAACCCACGGTTGAAAGATCTCTTGCCGCCACTTTGACTGCACTAGCGAGCACTCGTTCGTGTGCTTCTTCGGAAACTCCCGCACATATGTCCCCATCAAGCACTGCGGTAAGCGCTGGCACTGCCCCAGCGCTTCGAATAACTGTCAGACATCTTTGAAGGGCTTCCTCATTGGCGGGCGAGGGCAAACCCAACGTGGAAAAGATGGTTGACTCCAACGCCACCACCGCGTTACCAGCAGACAACGCATCCTTAACTTCATCTCCGACAACAATCAATTGGTCCTCCCTAATGGCTACATCATGTCAGGCATATGACAATTCAGCGCGCCTGCTTCTACTGTGGGGATGTGTTTCGTGTTATTGAACATCCCGTCATAGCATCTTGGACTGATCGGCTGCGCTCTGTAGATACCGATACAGACGAGTTTCGGCGCCTTTTAAGACAAATTGGCCAGTTGTTGGTTCCATCTGCGACCGAACATTTACCGACAAGAGAAATTACGGTCCACACGCCGTTGGCGGAAACCACAGGCCGTCAGCTTGACGGCGACACTCCGGTACTGGTTTCGATATTGCGAGCTGGCAATGGATTACTCGACGGAGCGTTGCAGGTTCTATCGGACGCAGACGTTGGATTCATCGGCCTTGCGCGAGATCACGAAAGCCTTGAAGCAGTTGAATACCTGGTAAATCTTCCCCGCCTTGCCAACCGCCACGTCATAGTTGTTGACCCAATGCTCGCGACAGGTCATAGTGCAGTCGCCGCTCTAAATCGAGTGGCCCAACAAGATCCTGCAAGCGTGACTCTGATGTGTGTAGTCGCAGCACCCGAGGGAGTTCAACACCTGACTTCTCATCACCCTGAGGTTCGAATTGTGACCGCCGCCCTAGACGAACAATTAAATGATTCCGGATATATTTTGCCGGGGTTGGGCGATGCAGGCGACCGCCTGTACGGGACCTAGATATGAAACGTCCGACGCCCCCCATCGAATGGGTTCAGGATCACATCCGGATCATTGATCAAACCCTCTTACCCACTGAAGTTCAATTCGTAGAAATCAGGACCGCCGCACAGGCGGTTGACGCCATCCAAAGGCTTGCTATTCGCGGAGCACCCGCATTGGGCGCTTTCGGGTCATTAGCGCTGGTCGTAGCACTGGATGAAACTGCCCCAGTAACTCTCTCAGATGCGATAACTCACCTTGAAGAATCTCGGACCCTGATAGGGAATGCGCGCCCTACCGCAGTGAACCTTCGATGGGCAGTCGACAGAGTTATCGACAAGGCAATTGCAACAAGTGACGACCTAGGCAGCCTCAGAGCAGCGCTTCTCGCCGAAGCACATGCGGTGGCAGCGGAAGATGAAGCTGCCTGTAGCGAAATCGGACGACTCGGTCACGAACTACTACAAGAGGCAACATCGATTGGTACTCACTGCAACGCAGGGCGTCTTGCCACAGCAGGAACGGGAACTGCCCTAGCGCCAATGTACGCAAAAGCTCAAGCCGGTGAGCCGTTGCGGGTCTTTGCTTCAGAAACACGTCCGTTATTGCAAGGGGCGCGGTTAACAGCCTGGGAACTAGAAGATGCGGGTATAGATGTGACCGTTGTCCCTGATGGGGCTATGGCTTCGACCGTCTTGTCTGGTGAAGTGGACGCCTACATCGTCGGCGCTGATCGCATTGCAGCAAACGGTGACACCGCCAACAAAATAGGAACCGTAAGTCATGCTCTAGCTGCTCGAGAAGCAGGGATACCTTTCTACGTAGCGGCGCCAACCTCCACCATTGATATCAATTTGCCGAGCGGAGACCGCATAGAAATCGAGCAGCGAAACGAAGTAGAGGTGCACGAAATGACCGGGACAAGAATCACTCCGCAAGGGGTTAACGCCGCCAACCCTGCGTTTGACGTAACGCCACACCATCTCATTACTGCGATTATCACCGAGGTAGGGGTGCTCCGGGCACCATTTGAAGGTTCAATAGCTGACGCACTTACACGAACCGGAGCACCTTAATGAAAAATTTGTGGAAGGCCAGTGACGCTGAGAAATTCGCGGGTGCTTTAGGCGAATGCGTGTACGGCTCACGGCTCCTGGGAGCTGACCCTGCACTGGTGCTACACGGCGGGGGAAACACGTCAGTGAAGACTAGGGAACACGACATTCATGGTGAGGAGGTGGACGTTCTCCACGTAAAGGGAAGCGGCTGGGATCTCGCAACTATTGAGCCTCAAGGATTTGCTCCTCTGCGGCTTGACGCCGTCAAGCGGTTAGCAGAATTGCCGTCTCTTTCCGATATCGAGATGGTGAACCAACTGCGGCTCAACCTGCTAGATGCTTCCGCGCCCAACCCATCAGTCGAAGCTATTTTGCATGCTTGCCTTCCTTTCGCGGCGGTGCAGCACACTCATGCTGATGCCGCTCTAGCCCTCACGAATACCGTCGACGGTGAGCAACGTGTTCGCGCATTATGGGGGAACTCTGTGGTTGTCGTGCCATATGTGATGCCAGGTTTCGATCTGGCTTTGACATGCGCGCAGGAGTTCGAGAAGCAGGCTTCGTCAGACACCGTTGCGATGATCCTCATGAATCATGGCGTTTTCACTTTCGGAGAGACCACTAAAGAGGCCTACGACCAAATGATTGAGGTGATCAGCCAAGCTGAGGAATACCTCCAAACAACAGCAGGTGTAGATATCACTTCATCAGCTTCGAATGCGGGCAGCCGCACCGGTAGCGGTTCGACATTGAGCCAAGCGAAATTAAGGAAAGACCTATCCGAAGCGGCTAGTCGGTCGATGCTTCTAGTTCATAGTCCCAATGAAAGGGCACACCAGTTTGTGTCGAGGAGCGACTTGGCTGACATCGCCTCACGAGGCCCAGCTACTCCTGACCACATCATCAGGACAAAACAGTTTCCGATGATTGGTCGCGATATCGACACCTTCGTGTCTAACTATCACCAGTATTTCGAACGAAACCAGTCTCGTTTTCCTGATGTTCAAGAACTTGACCCCGCTCCCCGAGTGGTTCTTGATCCGGACCTAGGCTTGCTAACTGCCGGCACACGTATTGTCGACTGCGAAATCGCTTCCGATATCTATTTACACACAATTGATGTCATCGAAGCTTCCGAAGGACTAGGCGGGTTCGTAGCCCTACCTGAATCTGATCTGTTTGAAGTCGAGTATTGGGAACTTGAGCAAGCGAAACTCAAAAAGTCGGGAGCTTCACCTCCATTGGCTGGTGAAGTGGCTGTAGTTACCGGATCCGCGTCGGGCATTGGGCAAGCCTGCGTAAATGCTCTACTAAGTCAGGGTGCAGCAGTGATCGGCGTTGACCTAAATGCTTCTGCAACGTCAGACAATCCGGCATTTCTTGAATTAACCGCTGACGTCACAGACCGAGAATCTCTTGCAACCGCAATTGACGCTGGAGTTCGGCGATTCGGCGGTGTGGATATCGTCGTAGCTGCCGCTGGAATATTTGGAACCACGAGCCAAATAGCTGATTTAGCTATAGATGAATGGGAGGCAACTCTCTCAGTCAACTTGACCGGGGTGAGCAATGTACTCCACGTAACACACCCCTATCTCTCGCTAGCACCAAAGGGAGGGCGAGTTGTGTTAATCGGTTCTAAGAATGTTCCCGCGCCTGGCAAGGGCGCAGCAGCATATAGCGCCTCAAAAGCAGCGGTCACTCAACTAGGCCGAGTCGCTGCTCTTGAATGGGCCAACGATGGGATCGTCGTCAACACGATTCACCCTGATGGAGTCTTCGACACTGGTTTGTGGTCAAAAGAATTAATCGAAGAGCGGGCAGCAAGCTACGGACTAAACGTTGACGAGTACAAGCGCAGGAATCTCCTCGGGCAAGAAATCACGAGCGCCGACATTGGAGAGTTAGTCACTACCGTTTGCACAGGTGCCTTCCTGCAAATAACAGGAGCTCAGATTCCTATTGATGGCGGAAGTGAACGAGTGATTTAAACCTCACTTAGCTACTGAGTGATACCCGCCATAAGCAGACCTACCCGTTCACGGTCAGCGTCTTGCGCGTCTAAAACGTCCATCAGCTTGCCGTCATACAAGACCGCTATCCGGTCCGACAAGCCTAGAATTTCATCCAATTCAGCAGAAACAAGTAACACGGCAGCACCCTTGTCCCGTTGCTCCAAAATGCGTCGGTGAATGAACTCGATTGCTCCAATGTCAATACCCCTAGTGGGCTGGGCCGCAATTAGCAATTCGATGTCATCGCTGAATTCACGACCGACGATGAGCTTTTGTTTATTTCCTCCACTGAGGCTTGAAGCGGTGACAGCAATGCTGGGGGTACGAACGTCGAATTCTTCTACAACGTCTTCTGCATGACGATCAATCACATCCCGACGAAGAATTCCGCGGAAAGAAAAAGGGCTTCGATGATAGCGATTGAGCACAGAATTCTCTGCAAGGGAGTAAACGGCGATAACACCGTGTTTTTCTCTATCTTCGGGGATGTGGGCTACACCTCTTTTCGAAATATCGCGCGCCGAGCCATTGGTAACTTCTTCCCCATTAATTCGCATGGTTCCAGATAACGGTTGACGTAAACCAGTGACGGCTTCAACTAGTTCGCGCTGACCGTTACCTTCCACACCGGCGATACCGAGAATTTCACCGGCTCGCACCTCAAAACTCAGTCCGTCAACTGCGAGCTGGCCTCGATCATCGTTGACTTCTAGTTCATCTACTGCGAGCACTACATCAGTCGGTTCCGCAGCAGATTTTTCGACCCGCAGAACAACGCTGCGACCGACCATCATTTCGGCAAGTCCGTTTTCGTTTGTGTCTGCTGGAGTTGTTTCTCCTATGACGCGTCCATTGCGCAGAACGACGATGTCATCCGCGATCGCTAACACTTCGCGAAGTTTGTGAGTGATGAAAACGATCCCAAGCCCAGTCTCAGTCAAATCTCGCAGGACACTCAACAAATGATCAGCTTCTTGCGGCGTCAGCACACCGGTGGGTTCGTCCAAAATAAGGACATCTGCTTCCCGGTACAAGGCCTTCAGAATTTCGACACGCTGTTGCATACCGACCGGCAAGTCTTCGACTAGCGCATCCGGATCAATTTCTAATCCATAACGTTGAGAGAGTTCGACCACTCGTTTGCGAGCTTCAGCTAAGTCGACGAGGCCACGCTTACTAGGTTCGGCTCCTAGAACTATATTTTCCACCACTCGCATCGGGGGCACGAGCTGGAAGTGCTGATGCACCATGCCGATCCCTCGAGATATGGCGTCGTCGGGCCCATGAAGATCTACAACTTCGTCCTTAATGATGACCTCGCCACTGTCGGGTCGATACATACCAAAGAGAATGTTCACCAAGGTGCTTTTCCCTGCTCCATTTTCGCCAAGAAGAGCAAGAATGCGGCCCGGCCGAAGTTGGGCAGAGATCTTGTCGTTGGCCAAGACGCCTGGAAACTGTTTGGTGACGTTGCGCGCAGCAAGAAGGATTTCGGGCATAACTATCCTTTCTCGTAGACTTGACCCAGAGCGGCTGGATCCCGCATCGACCCGATAAGCCCGCTGAGCGCTACAACGATGATTGTCACTACAAACGGCAGCATCCCTACAAATTGCGGCGGAATGTCGAAGGTACTGTTCAACTGAAATTGGTTTTGTAGCGCAGTGGTGAAACCGAAAAACAATGCTGCTGCATAAGCTCCAAAGGGAGTGCGCCGCCCAAAAATCATTACTGCGAGTGCTAAGAACCCGCGGCCACCGGACATTGCGCGGCTAAAGGTTCCAACGGCTTCCAAGGCTAGGTATGAACCTCCAAGCCCAGCTAGTCCGCCGGCGATAGTGACGTTGAAATATCTCAATTTTAAGACGTCGATGCCAACAGTGTCAGCAGCTCCAGGGTGTTCCCCGATTGCTCTGGTCCGCATTCCCCATACCGAACGGAAAAGAGCGACATGAACTACCACCAGTAGAACCATGGTGAGGTAGGTCAACGGAGGTCTGCTGAAAAATACAGTGCCAACAAGCGGGATATCTGCCAGGGGACCCAGATCAATATTTGTGTATTTGCCCATCCCCAGCGAGCGGCTTCGATCGTAAAAGAATGACGTTAGGCCCAAGGCCGCGATGTTGAGAACAGTCCCAGCAATGATCTGATCAACTTTGAGGCCAACTGCCATAGCAGCAAGCATCCATCCCATAATCAAACCCATGCCGACACCAGCGACTGTGCCAAGAAACAACGAACCCGTCATCGACGCAATCGTGAACGCCGCAAAGGCAGACAACAGAAACTGGCCTTCAATACCAATATTTACGACACCGGAACGTTCTCCAATCATTCCGCACATAGCGCCCAAGACCAACAAAGTTGCTGCTCTAACCGTTCCGGCGAGTACCGCTGTCGTCTGCGGGCCATCGGCCGTGTAGAAGGTCCACGCGATAACAACGATGAGTGTCGCTCCGACATAGAGCATTTGTTTTTGTCGTGTTGTCATGACCTACCCCAACCTGCTCCGAGTTGGAGCTGTTCGGAGTTATCTGCGCGCATTCGCAGCACCCACCGAATGATGATGGGCGCGGCGACGAAGAACAGGATGAGTGCTTGGATAACGTCAATGAGTTCGGGTGCGACTCCGGCCTTGAATTGCATACGAGAGGCACCTGCTTCCATCAGCCCAACCAGCAACGCTGCGGGAATAACCCCAAGGGGGTTCGCACGAGCGAGTAGCGCGATAGTGATGCCTTCGAATCCCAACCCCACGTTGACACCGGCTTCAAATCTGCCATCTACGCCGAGGCTTTCAACCGCACCGCCCAAACCAGCAAGCATTCCGGCTACGGCCATTGTTGAAGCCATAATCCAACCGACTTTGATTCCTGAGTACTGTGCAGCGTTCCTGTTGTGACCGACACTGCGGACTTCAAAACCGTATGTGGTTCTTTCCAGAACGAACCAGCACGCCGCGGCTACGACAAGCGCCAGTACGAACCCCACAGGCACTGCCCCCAAAGTCGGGATGGTCGCAGAATCTTCAACGAGCGGTGTGCGCGCAACGATGTTATTGCCGGAGTTATCTTTCCAAGGGTTTGCAGAAAGCCAGTCGGTAAGATTGCCTGCAACAAAGTTCAACATGATGGTGACTATTACTTCGTGGGCTCCAGTGGTGGCTTTGAGAGCTCCGGCTATACCTCCCCATACAGCTCCTGCGAGCGCTCCCGCAACTAGAGCAGCAGGTAAATGAACAACCATTGGTAGCCCATCGACACCAAAGCCGACACCTGCGGCAAAAACGGCTCCGACGAGCAGTTGACCCTGACCGCCAATGTTGAACATGCCAGCTTTAAATGCGAAAGCTACTGCTAGTCCTCCGAAGATCAGTGGGGTCGCTTTCTGCAAGGTGCGCAGTAAAGAATCTGCGTCACCCAATCCCCCAACTACTAGCGCCGAATAAGCAGTTATGGGTGATGCGTTTTGGGAGAGGATAAGTACTGCACCGATCAATAGACCGAATACCACCGCAGCGAGCGGAGTGGCGACTGTTCGAAGTAGTGAGCGGCTCATAACGCGACTTGGGGGCACCACTCTCTATGAGTGGTGCCCCCATTCAAGTCGAAGTCGCTATTCAGGCATGGGATTTATAGACCCATCGGCCAATCCCGCCATCACGTCATCAAGAGTGGCTCGCATTTCATCGGTGACAATGCCATCGAAGTCATGGAATGGAGCAAGTCCGACCTCACCGAAGAAGTTTCCACCTTGCATGGTTCCCGCATAAGCCTGGCCAATCAGTTCTGCTACGCCCACGTCGATGAGCTTCATTGCGCTGGTAACAAGGCATGGGTGTGCTTCTGGCACAGTGAACCATTGATCTGAGTCAACACCAACGCAGAGAGCACCTGCTTCGCCTGCTACTTCGATCAGAGCACCGTTACCGGTGGCTCCACCGGCTCCGAAGATAATGTCAGCACCTTGGTCCAACGCTTGACGTGCTGTGGTGGCACCCCACTCGGGGTCACCGAACGCAACATCAAGACCGCCAGGATGGTAGGTCGAGATGGTTTGCACATCTGGGTTGGTGTAACGAGCACCGTTTTCCCAGCCTTCCTTGAAGAAGACAACCGGGGGAACTAGGTCGGTTCCCAGAACTGCACCAACAATGTCAGTTTCAGTCAACATACCGGCAAGCGCACCCGCCATAAAGCCGGCCGTGGCTTCAGGGAACATCAAACCAGCAAGGTTCGGCAAAGCATCATCTTGCCATTGGTCGACGCCAATGAACATCACATCAGGGTTCGCTTTCGCAGCTTCGATAGTTGCTTCACCCAAACCGAAGCCGACTGTCACGATGACCTTCGCTCCGTCATCTAGGAACAGCTGAATGTTGTTTGCGTAATCTTTGGATTCTTCGGTTTCTATATAACTGGCAGTGGCAGACGCGGGGATATCGGCAGCGCCTTGTTGCGCGCCTTCCCATGCCGATTGGTTGAAGCTCTTGTCATCAACCTTGCCGGTGTCGGTAACCAAACCGATTGAGTAACCACCAGAAACTCCTCCTCCGTCATCACTGCCACACGCGGCCGCAGTAACGAGTCCGAGGACCATCAATAGGGCGAGGAGATGTCGCCGCTTGGGAGCCATATTCACATCCTTAGTTCTTGAGGGACTGTCCCCTCCCGAGGCATTTAGCGTTCTCGACCCTAGTTCTGTTTTTGGTCCCTCTGAGGACGATTCTGAAGTTTCGTCACAAGTCGGCGTGTTGACGAATCCATGTGTGCATAGCGATGCCGGATGCAACTCCAGCATTGATTGAGCGGGTAGAGCCAAACTGAGTTATGGAAAGCACCAGTTCAGCAACATTTCGAACCTGAGGCGACAAACCAGGGCCTTCTTGTCCGAAAACCAAAACACAGTTCTTTGGCAACCGGGTGGTCTCGATTGGCTGGGCCCCTGGAAGGTTATCGATGCCAACGACCGTCAGTTCTCGAGCAACCATCGACGTCACGAATTGCTCGACAGTAGCGTGGTGTTCCAAATGTTGGTAACGGTCGGTGACCATCGCACCGCGTCTGTTCCATTTCCTATCACCAACAATGTGCACCGCTGTTGCCAGGAAAGCGTTGGCATTTCGGACAACTGTGCCGATGTTCAAATCATGCTGCCAGTTTTCAATGGCGACGTGGAAAGGATGGCGTCGCCTGTCCAAGTCTTCGACAATAGCTTCGCGACGCCAATACCGGTATTGGTCTATAACATTTCGGCGGTCCCCATCGCGCAGTAGTTCTGGGTCGTAGTGAGCTTCTAGGGGCCACGGCCGTGGGTGAGGACCAACCCCAACTTCGTCGTCGGAGTACCCAGTCATCCGTTCGACCTCGGTCTGAGAACTATTCCTGGACCAGTTCAATCAGGGTGCCGAAGCTCCCCTTGGGGTGCATGAACGCAACTGTTGTGCCTCGGGACCCCGGGCGAGGGGCCTGATCAATGGGAGTTGCACCCGCAGCTACCATTGCGTCAAGCGCCGCCTGGCAATCATCGACGCGATAGCCAATATGGTGAAGCCCTTCCCCTCTCTTCTCAAGATATTTGGCAATCGGCGAGTCTGGGCGAGTCGCTGTAGTTAGCTGGATATAGCTATCGGCGACCTTCACGAGAGCCTCTTCAACACCGTCACTATCAACAATCTCGCGATGGTGAACTTCAGCGCCAAAGGCTTCTTGGTAATAAGCGATAGCGGCTTCCAAATCGTGAACCGCAATAGCTACGTGGTCGATTTCTGTCAGGATCATGGTCAACTCCAGTTTGCTATTGAAGTGAATCTGCGTGTCGTTGGAACAAGGTGATTTTGTCTTCTCCTATAGCCTCGCGCTTTTCGGGGTTCGTAATTCCTAGCCCTGCTTCAGGGGCTAAACATAAGACACCTAGCTTCCCCTCATGTTGATTGTGATGCACCTGATTCGCAGCTTCTCCGGTGTCAGCAAGCGCGAAGGTTTTAGACAAAATAGGTTGAATCTGTCCTTGGTCTAAGAGTCGGTTCATTTCCCAAGCCTCTGAGTAGTTTGCAAAGTGACTTGAGACAATCTGCTTGAGTCGCATCCACAGATGTCGGTTGTCATATTCGATCATGTATCCGCTGGTGGCTGCGCAAGTGACGATCTTGCCGCCACGTTTAGTCACAAAGACTGAGGCTCCCATGGTTGACCGTCCGGGATGTTCGAAAACAATGTCTGGGTCATCACCTATGAAACCGCGCACTTTCTTTCCCAGACGGCGCCACTCCGATTCATCTTGAGTGTGTTCATCGGACCAAAACTGATAGCCCTCTTCACTGCGATCAATTACATGTTCAACGCCTAATTCGTGGAGCAGCTCAACTTTGTCCGCTGAGCTAACGACTCCAATCGGCGTGCCTCCTCCATTGAGCACTAGCTGGCAGGCATAGCCTCCTAAGCCACCTGACGCTCCCCAAATTAGAACGTTGTCACCTTGCTTCATCCTGGCCGCGTTGTCTCCGACCAACATGCGGTATGACGTCGACGCGCAGAGCGCATTCACAGCCGATTCTTCCCATGAAAGATGCTCGGGCTTCGGCATCAATTGGTTGGCTTTGACAACCGAAAGGTCGGCAAGTCCTCCGAAATTACTTTCGAATCCCCAAATTCTCTGGTTGGAGGCCAGCATTGAGTCTTCGTGAGCTGCTGGGTCTTGATCGTCAACGTAATTGCAGTGAACAGCAACTCGGTCCCCCGGCTTCCAGTTACGTACAGCGGACCCAACTTTGAGCACTACACCCGAAGCGTCTGATCCAATCACGTGATAATCAAGTGCGTGCCGCGCACCCCAGGTGCTTTCGCGACCTAAACGATCCAAAAAGCCAAAGGTTGGGAGAGGTTCAAAGATCGAAGTCCAGACAGTGTTGAAGTTGATTGAACTTGCCATAACCGCGAGGTACACCTCATCGGGAGCAAGTTCGGGGGTGGCAACCTCATCGATATGAATTGACTCTCGAGGATCTTTTTCCCAAGATTCTCGACCTTCGAACATATGTTGGTCGTCTCTAGTGACATAGGCGGCTCGATAACTTTCAGGAATGTCGAGCGCGGCGATTTCATCGCCGGATGCGTCGGCCTGAATGGCTTCAAGGATGTGCTGCATGGAGGACAAGTTACTCTCCGGTAATAAGGGGGCGGCTCACCAATATACCTAGAACATTGCATCAACTAAGCACCAGTGATCCACGAAATCTACACTTAGAGAACTAGAAGTAGAAACTCCAGAGAAAGGGTATTCATGCCTGGCTCACTAATTGTTGCGGGGGCGCGCACCCCTATAGGCCGCTTTAACGGCGGGTTGGCTGGTTTCGCCGGTGCTCAATTAGGAGCACACGCTATTTCTCACGCACTACAACGCGCTGGAGTAAGCGGTGAACAAGTCGACCACGTCATCATGGGCCAAGTCCTCCAAGCGGGCCAAGGTCAGATAACTGCTCGGCAGGCTGCAGTAGGGGCCGGTATCCCTATGAACGTTCCGGCTATCACCATCAACAAAGTCTGTCTGTCAGGACTGAATGCCATTTATTTGGCGGATCAAATGATTTCTTCAGGCGACGCCGACATCGTTGTAGCTGGCGGGATGGAATCGATGACCAACGCTCCTTACGTTCTTCCAAGCGGTCGAAACGGGTTGCAAATGGGTCACGGAGAGTTACAAGACGCGATGATCCACGATGGTCTGTGGTGCGCATTCGATGACGGACACATGGGCGATGGGACCGAGCGAGACGCTGCCAATGCTTCGATAGATCGATCAGCGATGGATGAGTTTTCAGCCAGGTCGCATGAGAGGGCAGCTGCGGCTCAAAAGGATGGAAAACTCGAAGCCGAAATAGCAGCGGTTGAGATACCTCAACGGGGTGGCGATCCGCTAATCATCGACTCAGACGAGGGTGTGCGTCCCGGAACTTCGGCCGAAAGTCTGGCAAATCTTCGACCCGCATTTGCTGCTGACGGAGCGGTGACCGCCGGTAACGCTTCACAAATTTCCGACGGTGGCTGCGCAGTAGTTATGGTGTCTCCTGCAAAGGCTGAAGAGCTTGGGCTTGATTTTTCTGCTCGCGTCGTCAGCTACGGAATGGTTTCAGGACCCGACACGTCGCTGCTCACTCAGCCATCTCGAGCGATACAGCAAGCCCTCTCAAAAGTCGATCTAAAAGTCACAGACCTAGGGCTTTTCGAATTAAACGAGGCGTTCGCTGCTGTGGGGTTAGCTGCTACAGATGATCTTGGTGTCAGCGACGAGATAGTAAATGTGAACGGCGGGGCCGTGGCGCTAGGGCATCCGATTGGTATGTCTGGCAATAGGCTAGCTCTCACATTGATCAACGAACTTGGCAGAAGAGGCGGTGGATTTGGTGCTGCGGCTCTTTGCGGGGGTGGCGGTCAGGGCGACGCGTTAATTCTCGAGGTCGCGTAGTTACTAGCTATCTCGCTTGTCTTGTAATACTCCCGAAATTTTTGTAACGTAAATGCAAAGAGTCCATCTTTTACGGATGTCGGAGTTGGCAGCTACGGAATAGGCAGCAATGTGCCCGCGACACATTGATCCGGGTAGATCCCAGCTCCGGCATCCGCCCTCCCACCGTCGTGTTAGGTCTAACCCTGAAGTTCGCGTCTTCCCTCCAGTGCGCGACCTAAAGTCAACTCATCGGCATATTCAAGATCACCGCCTACCGGTAAACCACTAGCTATCCGTGTCACCTTGATGCCCAGCGGTTGCAATTGGCGTGACAGGTACATAGCCGTAGCTTCGCCTTCGATATTCGGGTTGGTGCACAAAATTAATTCCTGCACTTCTTCGTCAGAGATACGTGACATCAGTTCCCGGATACGCAATTGCTCAGGACCTATGCCCTCCATTGGATTCAGCGCACCCTGTAGGACGTGATAGCGTCCGCGGAAGCCCGCTCGTTCAAGAGCAATGACATCTTTGGGCTCCTCAACTACACATAGTGAGCCCGTCTGGCGCTGCGGATCTGAGCAAAGTGAACACCGTTCACTTTCTGAAATGTTCCAACATGTGTCGCAAAACCCGATTCGTTCCTTTACCTCTACAATGGCGGCCGCTAGTTGCTGTGCATCACCTTTGGGGAGCTTGAGTAGATAGAAGGCGATCCGCTGTGCCGACTTGGGCCCAACCCCTGGGAGTCGACCGAGCTCGTCAATGAGATCTTGCACAGGACCGTCGTACACGTACCTCTACACCTCTCTCTCAGTTGTAGAGGGCGCGTCGACCCGTGTCATCGCTGCTGCTTGAGCGTTGCCACATCGGCGCAATGCATCGCGAAAAGCGGCAGCTACTAGATCTTCCAGCATGTCAATTTCGCTGATATGCACCACATCAGGGTCAATATGTACCTTAAGAACCGTGCCGTCGGCGCGCATACCAACCCTTACTACGCCGCCACCTGCGGAACCCTCGACAACCGTCGAAGATATTTGTTTTCGCTGTTCGCTCAATTGTTCTTGCAGTTCCTGTGCTTGCCGCAATAGCTGTTCAGAAGACAATGGTTCGGTCATAGCCGCGGCACTCTCACTTTCCAGTTTCTTCATCTGATGCCACAGCACCGGGGAATGCCTCGAGAACACGATCAACGCTCGACGGGCCCCCATCGCCCGCTACGCGGAATTCCGCAGGATCAACTACTTCTTCTTCAGTAGTCGATTGGATTTGGTCATTACTTTCGGGTGCTTTTTCTTCACTGGCGATTAGCTCAGTTTCAACTGAGGTTTCGAGCATCTCGCTCAGGGCTTTTTCGATATCGCCTTTTAGTTGTTCGCACCGCTCCCGATGAATTTCGTTAGGCAGTTCCATGCGCACACGTCCGTCAGATACGTCTATCACTTTTGCTACTTGGAACCGAGCCCTCGCTTTAGCAGTGAGTACCGGGAGGACCTTGTGCTGCCATACGTCTGATACCTCTCCGATCGATAAGTCCTCTGGAGCTCTGACAACACGACTCTCATCGGGCTGTGATGTACCTGGGGGTTGAGTCGGATTTGCAGTGTCATCTGGTGGAGGCGGCGCAGCGGGAGCAGCTTTCGATTTAGGAGTCCCGGTTTCTGGCTCTTTTTCGGGTTGAAGTGCTGCAAGCGCGGCGCGTGCCTGTTCGGCAGGTTTAGCACCTGGCTCTCGACGAGCCGTCGAACCTTGAGATGTATTTGGAGCGGTTTCAGTTTGTATTGGGGCCGCGAATAGTCTGACCATCGCCAAATCGAGAACTAATTGAGGATCTGGCGACTGGCGCATGTCTACAAGAACGCGACCTAGAAGTTCTAGGGCTCGAACATTCATGGTTCGTGTCATGCGGGACGCTAGTTCGGCAAGTGCTGGGAGTTCCGCTTCGCTAATCCGCCCCGAATTGACTCCTGCTCCAGCGAGAAATACGTCCCGTAATTTTCTGGTAGCGCGATACGCGAGGTCCTTTGGGTCGACACCCGCATCGATGGTCGTTGCGATAGCCGTCAGTGCTTCGATGAGATCTTGATTGGCGATGGCCTCGACGAGAGCATCAACCGATCCTCTCGTTTCTGGAATCCCGCCAGCCGTAACGACTTGATCCAAAGCTGAAAGCGTGTCGCGAACTGAACCAGCGCCGCGTTCAACGACGTATTCAACGACCGCGGAATCGATTTGTAGTTCAGCTCGTTCCGCAATGTCTCTGACGTGGTCACCAAGAATTCGCGCTGGCACCAATGTCAATTCCACGTGCTGTGTTCTGCTGCGAATAGTGGGAAGCACTTTTTGTGGATCAGTGGTCGCCAAAATAAAGATGACATGTTCTGGAGGCTCTTCGAGGGTTTTGAGGAGAGCGTTAGAAGCAGCCGTTGTAAGCATGTGAACTTCGTCAAGAAGGTAAATCTTTCGTTTACCAGGGCTACCGAGGGCGGCGTTTGCTGTGATCTCCCTAATGTTTGCGACATTGTTGTTGGAGGCGGCATCCAACTCAACTAAGTCCATGGAACTACCCGATTCAAAAGCGACGCAGCTTTCACAAACTCCGCAGGGTTCACCGTTACCGGGAGGCTCAAGGCAATTAAGGGCTTTGGCGAGTATGCGTGCTGTCGAGGTTTTACCTGTTCCTCGTGGACCGCTGAGCAAATACGCATGCCCAACTCTTTCTTCGATCACTGCGTTTCGGAGCGCGGCTACTAAATGGTCTTGGCCAACAACTTCAGAAAAGCTTTGGGGTCGAAAGCGTCGATACAAAGACTGGTACACCATTAGTCGCTGATGCTACTTGGGTGCCGCGGCGCTGAGGGGCAAGTAGCCTAAGAGCGCGTCATCGTTCCACGTGGCGGCCGGGTCCTGTGCAACAGCGTCCCGTGAATCGAGTCAGGGCCGGGAGGCAGCAGCTCTCAGCGGATTTCGCTGTGTGCCGCAGATCACCTGGTCGCCTCGTGGGCCGATGACCAGGGAGAGTTGCCAGAGCGGACGAATGGGCTCGCTTGGAAAGCGTGTGAGGTCTAACCGGCCTCCGTGGGTTCGAATCCCACACTCTCCGCCATGAAGCTTGAAGAAGCGATGGGCCTCGCCCTTGAAGAGGCTCAAAAGGCAATTGAGCATGAAGACGTCCCAGTAGGTGCGTTGGTAATAGTGGATGGCACGGTTATTGCGTCACGCCACAACGAACGCCAGCTAACAGGTGATCCAACCGCTCACGCAGAAATCTTGGCCTTACGTGACGCTGCTGCGCAGTTAGGGAACTGGTACCTGGACGAGGCGACGCTGGTCACAACCTTGGAACCATGCCCAATGTGCGCTGGGGCGGCACTCAACGCCCGCGTTTCGCATGTGGTGTTTGGAGCGCATGACCCCAAGGCGGGCGCCGTTGAAACGTTGTATAACCTTTTGGCTGATCCTCGACTGAACCACCAAGCACAAATCACCAGCGGTGTGTTGGCAGACGAGTGCGGCGCGATTCTGTCAAAGTTCTTCGCTGAGAGACGCTAAAGACCGGGGTCGGACCGAATATTCGTATTGGCGGAAGGTGTGGGATTCGAACCCACGGTGACCCGGAGGCCACAACGGCTTTCGAGGCCGCCCCATTCGTCCGCTCTGGCAACCTTCCGGGTGTGAGCCTATCTCTCGGCGCTTCTCTCACCATCAACCAGAGCCTCTATATCTGTGGCTGCTCCCGAGCGAGTAGTTTCCGGCCTAAGGTCACCTGTGATGCACACAAACATTTGGCTCCGACGGTGACGGAGACACACACCTGGTCAGTCGGGGATCTCTGTCAAGCGATTCGGGACACATTTTCAGCTGTTTTTCCCGAAGAAATATGGGTAGAGGGCGAGATTGTGGGTCTTAACGTTGCTTCTTCCGGTCACGTTTACTTCGATGTTATTGAACCCGACTCCGAGGGAAGTCGCGTGGACAAAATGTCTGTTGCTCTGTGGAGGGGACGCAGGCAGGGAGTCGAGGCTGTTCTAGCTAGGGCTGAAGCCGGTCCGTTGGTCGACGGGATACGAGTACGGATAAAGGGAGAGCTTTCCTTTTTTGCGCCTCAAGGTCGAGTTCAGCTTCTGATGACCGCTATAGATCCCACTCACACACTGGGGCAACTCGCAGTAGATCGGGAACGGGTGTTGAGGTCCTTATCCAGCGCTGGCCTATTAGATGCAAATAGCGCTCTGAAAGTGCCCTTGGTTCCTCTACATATCGGTTTGATTACTTCTGACGGAAGTGCTGCCTACAACGACTTCGTAAACGAAATTTCCTCGAGTTCTTATCCCTTCAAAATCTCTCTCGCTCATTCACCGGTGCAAGGAGGTGAAGCGGAAAGCGGTTTGGTATCAGCGATTGAGACACTGGGAGATATTGACGTTGATGTGATCGCAGTGGTGAGAGGCGGTGGAGCGCGTACTGACCTTATGGCGTTTGATCTCGAAAGCGTGGCGATTGCGGTAGCCAACTCAACCCGACCCGTTCTTTCAGGCATAGGTCATGAAATTGACCGGTCAATAGTCGATGAGGTTGCTCACACTGCGTACAAAACTCCGACAGCCTGCGCTGCTGCATTAGTGCAGACTGTCGGGGCTTTTCATCAAAAGCTCGACTTGTCGGCACGACGCATTGTCACTCTCGCGGTAAACAGCCATGACAGGGCTAGTGAAGCCATTTCGTACTCGGTAAGAGCGATTGGTGATCGGGCCCGCAGAACTCTCGATATCAGGGAAGAACGATTAACTGCAGTTAGCGGCCGTTTGTCGAATTTGGGTTTAACGACAATTAGTCGAAGTTCGCAACGGTTGGATCGAATTTCTGATTTGCTTCGCGCCCTTCACCCCGACCGCATACTGGCCCGCGGATTTTCGATTACGCGCGATCACGACGGTCAAATAGTCCGAGATCACGTTCCCCTTGGAAGCACATTATTCAGTGAAACTGCCGAATTGTTGATCACCAGCACCGTGAGTGAATCGGAAACACGCGAGAGTAAGGAGTCAATATGACCGACGAAGAACTCACCTTTGAGACCGCCACGCAAGAATTAGATTCAATTCTTGAAAAACTCGACGGCGACGATGTGAACATCGACTCACTGGCGGTCGACCTCGAACGAGCTTCTGAACTAATCGAGTGGTGCCGAGCGCGTTTGCAAACCACGAGAGTCGAGGTGGAGCGGATCGTGACCAACCTCGACGACCACTAGGCCCTCAAGATAAAGAATCAAAAAGATGTGAGCCGAGGGAGTCGGTGGGTTCTCCCTCGGCTCACGGAACGCTCTCAGATCGGTGGGAGATCCGGAGCGCACGCCTTGCAACTCTTTGGTGCAGAGTCGCGACTCTGATGTAAAAACTGTGCTTGTTCCAAAAGACCGTGCTCAAGTAACCAAGCCACGGTCTTTCAGCCGGGTGGATCTTACCTAACCGCTAGCGTGATGCAATTCATAGATCAGCTATTTCGAGGTGCACGTGAAAGAAGATCATCCATACGGCAGTTGGCCGTCACAACTCACCTCTGAGCAACTAGCAAGCGGTGCTGTTCGACTGTCTGAAGCAAGAGCGTTTAACGGTGAAGTTTTGTGGCTTGAAGGTCGCCCGGCTGAGGCGGGGAGAACAGCATTAGTAAAATTTGATGGCGTTCGTTGCGAGACCCTTGGCCCTGACGATCTCAACGTTCGGACTTTGGTTCACGAGTATGGCGGAGGAGGCTGGCTGCCAACACAAAGCGGAATTTGGGTTACCTCGTTTGAGGATCAACGACTTTGGCTTCTCAACGATGACTTTCGCCCAATAACCGCCGAACCGTCTGTCTTGCGTGGACATCGTTTTGCAAACGGTGTTGAGGTGCCGGACTCCACCGAAACAATTTGGGTCACGGAACGACATCAGGGAGAGGGTGGGCAACCTCACAACATGTTGGTCACCGTAACCGAGACCGGGGAGGTAACCGAGATTGCCTCTGGTGCAGATTTTTATTCTTCACCAGTGGTGTCGCCTGACGGCCTTCAACTCGCCTATTTGTCTTGGGATCACCCTTCGATGCCGTGGGATCACGTGCGTTTACACATAGCAAAACGTGCTCCTTCGGGGTGGACCGGACACCAAGTAGTGCTTGATGGACCCGCACTACAGCAACCGAGATTTTCGCCTGACGGGCAACTACATGTGGTAAGCGACGCGACTGACTGGTGGAATATTCACGCTGTAGATATTTCCCGAAAGATGTCCAAACCCGTTTTTGAGGCCGAGTTGGAATTCGGTACTCCTAGTTGGGTATTTGGCCAACGAACCTACACCTGGTCCGGGGAAGACCTCTGGTGCAGTTGGATCGACAATGGGGTAGGACGAATTGGTCAAATAAATGAATCAGGCCTACTAGAAGTCGAGTGCGGTCTGACTGAATTCAACGGGATAGACACGCTCCATGACGGAAGGGTGGTGAGCGTTGCTGCAGGTTGGGAGTCGACGAGCGCTGTACTGGCGATAGACAAACACGGAACATGCGAACAACTCAGCGATTCGCATCCACCGCTCTTGGCGCCTAACGACGTCTCTATTCCCGAATCCATAACCATCGGCGATGCATCTTCGGAGATCACTCACGGTTTCTATTTCGCTCCTACAAATTCTTCGTGTCTTTCCTCTTCAGAGTTGCCACCGTTGTTAGTCCTTAGCCATGGTGGGCCCACAGGTTCAGCCAGATCATCTTTTGATCCCGCAATTCAATATTGGACTAATCGGGGAATTGCCGTTGTTGACGTTAATTACCGCGGAAGTACAGGTTTCGGAACTCGATATCGAAACAAACTTAAAGGTCAGTGGGGTATCGCCGACACCGAGGACTGCCTAGCAGCAGCGCGATTCCTCGCAGATAAAGGCGTCGTTGACCCCAACCGCCTCGCTATCAAGGGCGGTTCAGCGGGAGGTTTCACAACACTATGCGCATTAACGAAAAGCTCGCTCTTCGCGGCAGGGATATCGCGGTATGGGGTGGCTGACCTCGCAACACTCGCGCAGGACACACACAAGTTCGAGGCTCGTTATTTGGACTCTCTTGTCGGGGAATGGCCCTCCCAAAGAGAGATCTATGATGAGCGGTCACCGATTCTGCACACAGATCAACTGTCAACTCCCATGATCATTCTCCAAGGTGCTGATGACCCCGTGGTGCCACCGTCACAAGCGGAACAACTCGTGAGTGCACTTACCCAAGCATCTATCCCACACACTTATGTTCTTTTTGAAGGAGAAAGCCATGGTTTCAGAAAGGCTGAGACAATCATTCGAGCTTTAGATGCGGAACTTTCGTTCTTGGGGCAGGTACTTAATTTTGAGCCGTTTGATGAGATCGAGAAGGTATCAATTTCGTAAGCTCACCCCTCCGTCGTTGGGGCCGTTGCATCACGGTCCTCCTCGGTAATCACTTCAGTTGTGGTGGGCGGTTCGGGACTGTGCGCTTCGCATCTTCCTTCAACTATGTCGATGATGCGATCGTAACGATCTCCGCTATCGACCGGCATCGCACCGCCGAGATAGTCGAGGATGTGTGGGTGGAACTGGTAACCCTCCACTATCGGTCCATCGAAGAAAATTTCGAGGACACCTGTGTCGCCGGTGATGCCATATCGCGGATGCCACGCAAAGTTTCCGAGCGAATACGCTATGACGGTGCGATCAAATGTCTCTATGGGCTGCAAAACGTGTGGATGATGCCCGAGTATGAGGTTCGCCCCTGCTTCTATTAGCTGTTGAGCCAGATCTCGTTGATCTTGTGATGGGCAGGTCGCTCGCTCCACACCCCAGTGAATGCTGACTACCACGACGTCGTTTCCGCTCGCAGCCGCTCGAACAGCTGCTAGTACCCTCGGAATCGCCCATTTTGCATCTGCGATACCGGGTCGTTCAGCTCCGGCAGAAAAACCTCCGGGAATAATTGCTGATGCTGACACGAAAGCCACCCTGATTTCGTTATCCAAAACAAGCACTCTCGGGGCGTAAGCTTCGGCGTTGTTCGCTCCTGCTCCGGGGCGCAAAATACCTACCTCGTCAAGAACCGAGATGGTGTCTTCCAGCCCTTCTGATCCGAAATCAAGAATGTGGTTGTTGGCCAACGAAACAACATCTACGCCAGCGCCAGCAAGGGTCAGCGCTGCAGAACCCGGCGCTCGAAAAACAAACTCTTTGTCATAGGGTTCCCCGCGTTCAGTGATAGCCATCTCAAGGTTGACGATCGCGACGTCTGCTGAAGAAAGACTCGGCTCAACTTTCGTAAAGGGATCGACACCTTCTGGTTCCGTTAAGTCGAGAAGCACATCGCCACCTGCAAGCAATGTCCATGGTCGCTTTTTGAGAGTTGTCGTTGTGGCGTTGTAAGTTGGCGTTTCAGGAGCGGTAGTCGGTGCCGGATCGTCGGCTCGGGCGTCGGCTTCGGAAACCTCAACAGTTGAGGAGACTCGCAGCGATTGGGTGCTATTCGACGGGTCAGTGGTCGTACTTTCGCGTTGCACAAAGATCGCTTGATCTGCTTCGGGTTCAGCGCAGGCAACAGTGATGCCGAGAGTCAGAACACAAGAAGCCACGAAATTCAGGCGGCGGTACACGGCCGATCAGTCTACGGGGACGGCTAGCGTGCAACTGATGTACAGCTTTGTTCGGCAACCTAAGTGGATAGCGGCTCATATGCTCGTGTTGCTGTTGTTGGTTACCTTTCTGCTAGCTGGAACATGGCAATTCGGGCGACACCAAAAACGACTTGACCGCAACGACGTCGTACTAGATCGCGCAGACACAGTGATGCTGGAGGCCGCGGACCTTTTCGAAGCGCAAGATATTTTTGAGTTTCGTTTGGTGCAACTCAACGGGAGCTGGTCAGCCAGTGACAGCGTGTTGATACGAAACCGCAGTCACCAAGACATAGCGGGTTGTCATTTGGCTGTTCCCCTCAAAGTCAGCAGCAACGAAGGGGTTCTAGTGGTCGCCGGCTGGCTGAGCGCACCATTGTGTGACATCAAAGAGCTTGAGGCACCAACCGGTGACGTTTCTCTGGTCGGAAGGGTACGACTTAGTCAAACTCGAGGGGCTATAGGAGCTCGTGACCGAGCCGACGGAGTCATCAAAACGCTCGCTCGAACTGACGTAGCTCGGGTAGATCAGCAAGTTGCTCTCTCCCTCGCACCGGTGTACGTCGAGTTGATAACCAGCAACCCATCAGTAGCTGAAGCTGTGGCCGTTGACCCTCCTCCTACTGACCTTGGCCCTCATCTGGCTTACGCTGTGCAGTGGTTCCTATTTTTTGCGGTTGGAGCAGTGGGGTACCCCTTGGTGCTGCGACGCCAGGCACGCAAAGGCAACCTTGAGGATTTAAAGGACTCGGCTTAAATTGCTGAAGCCATGCGTTCAACAAGCATGGTTAGCATCTCCGGCGAAGTAGCAAAGTTGAGTCGAACAAATCCTGCTCCTTCAGCACCGAAGTCGAGTCCGGAATTGAGAGCTACCTTGCCCCGCGATAAGAAAACTTCTGCCGGATCATCTCCTAGCTCCAACGCGCGACAGTCGAGCCAGGAGAGATAAGTCGCTTGCGGAAGTCGATAACGCACCTGCGGGAGGTGTTCATTCAACAATGCAGAAAGAAAGTGGCGATTGTGGTCAAGTCCCTCAACTAGCTCAGCTATCCACTGATCACCGTGTTCCCATCCCGCCACTGTGGCTACTTGGCCAAGGCCATTAATTCCACCGAGCATTCGGGGACGAATTTCTTTCAGTAAAGGCGCGTACCTGGTCGATGAGCTATGGATGAATGCCATACGCAGACCGGCCATGTTGAACGTTTTGGTTGCTGCAATGAGGGTCACTGTGCGTTCTGCAGCCACATCGCTGATTGATGCCGTCGGAACGTGGGTGTTTGGTGAGTACACCAGATCACAGTGGATCTCATCGGAAATTATCAACAGGTCATTGCGGTTCGCTATGTCCACGACATGTGCCAGGTCTGTTTTATTCATAACAAAACCGCAGGGATTATGCGGGTGACAGAGCAGAAGGGCCGAGACGTCATTTCGGGCAGCCACTTCTTCTAGGTGATTGAAATCGAGTTCCCACCCGTCTTCAGTTTCACGAAGCGGGTTAGCTACCCAATTTCTTCCCGTTCCTTCCACACTGGAATAAAAGGGCGGATAGACAGGGGTTTGAACGACAATGCTTGAGTCTTGTGGCGTCAGCGTTTCAAGAACCCACTCGAGTCCCTGAATGACGTCATGTACCCGGAGAACATCAGAGGTTGCGACGCTCCAATCAAAGGCTTTGGACATTCGAGTTTTGAAGGCCTCTAACACCGGAATCGGTTCGTCGTAGAAACCGTAACCCAGGCCGCCTTCCTTGATTCTCTCGATCACTGCACTGGTGATGAAGTCTGGAACTTCGAGATCCATATCGGCAACCCACGCCGAGAGCACATCGTTGCCGTGGCGCTCCCATTTAATCCCTGGACGGTTGCGCACACGGTCGAGGTCTAAGTCAAAGATCACGGACGCAGGCTAGAGCGTTGAGATTAATAAAGTCCGATCATTCGACCAGCAAGTGCCACAACTGCACCGATGAGTACTGGTTTGATGATCTTTTCACCACCTCGAACGGCGACTCGTGCGCCTATCCATCCACCTGCGGCAAAACCGATGGCGAGAACTACAGCGAACCCCCAATCGACTTGTCCGCGCACAATGAAAACGGGAACAGCGATAGTTGTAAGTACCAAGATGACGACAACTTTGACAGCGTTCGCGTTAACCAAGTCAAGTCCGGATCTTGAAAGGGCGACGACGATCAAAAGTCCCACACCGGCTTGAAATGCGCCGCCATATAGTCCAATCCCAAAGAAGATCACTGCGGTTGTTACCGGATGCCAGTTGATTTGCGAGCCAACATTCTTCGGGGACCGGAGGCTCAAGAACAGCAGAGGAACCATCAGAATTCCGAAAATTCGTTCAAAGGTCTCATCCGTTACGCTTGACACCAGCAAAGACCCCAACAATGAACCTGCGATTACTGGCACCAATACTGGGACTGCTCTTCGGAAACCTCTGATGCCTTCTTTGCGGTAACTCGCAACCGACGAAGCATTTTGGACGAGAACGCCGACACGATTTGTGCCGTTTGCCACCAGTCCAGGCAGCCCCACGAAGACGTTCAAAAGCGCAACCGTAAGGAGCGAACCCCCTCCTGCCATCGCATTCACTATTCCCGCGACCAGTCCAGCGCCCACAACTAACGCTGCGTCGATGAGTTCCATTCCTGCAATCATTACCGCTATTTACCTAGGAAATAGTTCTAGTTAGAGAATCTCTTCGTGAGTTGGGGCTCGCGACCTCTACTCTCGGTGGTATGGCCGGGAACACCTTTGGAAAACAATTCCGCATCACTACATTCGGCGAATCTCATGGTGGGGGCGTCGGAGTGGTCGTCGACGGTTGTCCCCCGCGTTTGGAGCTCACCGATGACGACATTCAGATCGAACTCGACCGGCGTCGTCCGGGTCAGAGCAGGCTGGTAACGCAACGACAAGAAGCTGACCGCGTAGAAATATTCAGCGGGGTATTCGAGGGTCGCACTATTGGCTCGCCCATCGGCATGTTAGTGAGAAATGAAGATGCTCGTTCTGGCGCCTACGACGACATGAGAACCACCTACAGGCCAAGTCACGCTGACTGGACAACTGAAGCCAAATACGGGATTCGGAACTGGCAGGGAGGAGGTCGAGCGTCAGCTCGCGAAACAATCGGGCGTGTCGCAGGAGGCGCCATTGCTCGGAAGCTAATCAGTCAGGTCGCTGGCATAGAAGTACTCAGCTGGGTCAGTTCTGTACACGGTATTGAAGCAGACGTTAACCCTGCGACTGTGACTCGCGAGGAGGTTGAAGCTGATCCAACTCGCTGTCCTGATCCATCGGCAGCCAAGACCATGACCACTGCTATAGAGGAAGCGAGAAAAGATGGTAACTCGTTAGGAGGAGTTGTCACTTGCCTCGTTCGAAATATGACTGCGGGGCTCGGTGAACCAGTTTTCGACAAGCTGGATGCCGAATTGGCCAAAGGGCTGATGTCTCTTCCGGCCGCAAAAGGTTTTGAAATTGGCAGCGGTTTTGCTGGAACCTTGATGACAGGCCGTGATCACAATGATCCTTTCGTTCCAGGCCCGAATGGCGCACCGTCCACCTCCACCAATAACAGTGGTGGAGTACAAGGCGGGATAAGTAACGGCGAAGACTTGGTCATGAGAGTTGCCTTCAAACCAACAGCGACTATTGCTTCACCCCAAGAAACCGTTACGCAATCTAATGAAGCCACAGTCTTAGCGGCGAAGGGTAGACACGACCCGTGTGTTCTGCCTCGCGCGGTGCCTATGGTCGAAGCGATGGTCTGTTTGGTACTGGCTGATCAGTTGTTACGTCAGCAAGCGAACACTTTAATTTGAGGTCTTGAGCTATTCGTCGCGTTGTTCGCGCAGAAATTTTTGGAATTCGGCAGCCAAGTCGTCCCCTGAAGGAAGGTCGGAAGCTTCGGCTCGATCTGCTTCTTCCTCTAACTGACGGACATACCCAACAATTTCAGAGTCCTGTTCGACTGCGTCGCTTACTCGTTGCTCCCATTCAAGAACGCTTGCGTCAAGGTCGCTGTAACCAGTCGGCACACCCGTCACTTTTTCAAATTCAGCAAGAAGAGCTCGGGTTCCTTTGGGATTGGGGGGGCCAGCAACGTAGTGAGGAACGCCGACCCTCAGCGATATGACAGGAAGGTCTGCGCTGTCTAGAGCATCGTGCAAGGTACCGATGATCCCAGTAGGGCCTTGGTAGCTAGGGCGGTCTAGACCAAGTCGTCTAGCGAGTTCAGCGCTCGCGGCACTGCCCTTGACTTCAGCAGGTCGCGAATGCGGAATTCCGGCCACCATTGCTCCCAAAGTGACCACCATCTCACATTTTGTGTCGTGAGCTATTTCGACAACAGAGTCACAAAATGTTCGCCATCTCATCCGCGGTTCAAGCCCTGATAGGAGCACTAGATCATGCGGAAAATCATTTTCGATGACGTGAGCGTCTAGTGACGGCCACTTGATTCGCCGTTCACCATCATCGGCGATTTCTACAAGCGGTCGATTCTCTTGGAAATCAAAAAATTCTTCTGGGTCGATACAAGCGATTCGCCGTGCGTCATGTTGGTCAACAATCCATTGGATTGCTCCTGTGGCGCATTCCCCTGCATCGAACCAGCCTTCGAAAGCAACGACTAAGAGCGGACTTTGAAGGCTGGGCGCTTCCTCCCATATGACTTCGCTCATGACACCACTATTGCCTACCGGGCAGGCTATGAACAATTAAGTGACGCACTCATTCACTTTTCGTTATCAGCGGGGATCGATACGGCACAGGGTTGACCTAGAAATCGAGGAAAGATAGCGGTTGGAGGGATCCGATTTCGCTGGTCAGTATCCCCAAAGAAGATAATGAATAAATTTTTTCGCCGATCACAAGCGATCGCTGAATGTTTGCTCTCCAATCAAAATTGACCCAGCAATATTGTCGTTCGATTTCCGTTTCATCTTCGGTGTCTTCTAGCCACGTTTCACAATTTCGTTGAGGTGGTTTCTTTAGGTGAGTAATACGTCCGCGTTCTCTCAGCTTGTTGTCATTCAATTCCAACGCAACGGCCCCTACGAACGGCTCACTTGTAGCGTCGTCGATTCGATGGGTTGCTAGGGGAAGAACAAAAAGATTTTCGGCGGTCCAATGCAAGAAGGCTCGGGCGTTGAACTCAACTTCGCTACTGGCTCCAGGCAGTTGCCACTGGTCGACGCGTTTAGGCTGCGAAAGGTCACTGATGTCAAATAGTGAGACTTGTGTGCCTGTTGTTTGCCCGGTTTCAAGGGCATCTTGTCCCACCCCGAGCAGTAATGAGTTTCCAACGGGATGAAGATACGCCGAGTAGCCCAAAATTTTTAGTTCTCCGAGCAGACGTGGTTGTTCAGGTTGTGAGAGGTCGATCGTGTACAAAGGGTCGGTCTGGCGAAATGTGACAACCGTTGCTAGATCATTTAGAAATCGGACCGCATATATGCGCTCTCCTTTGCCTAGATTTCCGATGCGACCTACTTCGGTAAGTCCGTCGTCAGTGTCTTTGAGGACCGTCAAATAGCTTTCGCTGTTGGCGTTACCGTCGGGAGACCACCATTGGTGATCAGTGGTGGCTACTCGGAAGTACCCGTTGTGTTCTGACATTGAGTATTGATTGAGAACAGTGCCGATGACTTGCCCTGAGTTGCGATAACGGGTGTGGATTGGATCACTGATATCAAATTTGTGGATTCGGGTCATAACCGGCGGTCGTTCGGCTGAGTCGGTATTCCAAACATCATCGAACCGTCGGTCAACCCATTCGGTAGTTGCGACGTACATGCTTGTTGTTGACGAATAAACCGTTTGCCCATCTGCCAGCACCGAGGTGGTGTGCTCGTGGGGAGATAGTTCAGTTTCGAGATCGATGGTCACGACATTGAGCATGCGAAGCCCACTGTTGGAAGTCGGGTGGTAGATCCGATTGCATGTTGTGAGAGTTCCCTCTTGCACTAGCTCGCCACGGCCGTTCTCGAGGACGAACCAAGGCACCCAATTATCGATGGTGGACTGCCTAATGATTTTTCGATTCTCTTCTTCTGCGCGTCGTTCCGCTCTTAACCCTGATCCCTCGGGGTATGACCATTCCAAACCGGTAGGTCGGCTCTGCAACACAATGCGGGCGGTGTTATCGACAAGTCGGCTACTGATATATGCCCCATCAAGATGTAGTTGACGGGTGATGCGCGGGCGCTCTTGACCAATGTCAACGCTCATGATCGTGGTGATTGGGCTCCAAGGCCCGTAAAAGTTCCCAGATCTTCGGACGATGCTCGGATTGTTGTGCATTTGGCCGAAAATGGTGACCTTGTCTCCGCTCAGGAACATTTCTTGGGGCCAGAAATCTTCAAAACGAACTTGCCCTAGTGAGCGAAGACGGTCACCCGTAGCGTCAACGACCTGAAGTTCGGAGTCAATGATGGCAACGATTCGTTTGCCATCGGTCTTGACTATGTCCGGCTCGTCTACGCCGACCTCCTGGGTGTTTGTGGAGCTGTAGTCAACGTCTGGGACCGGGTCTGCGGACTTCATCGCCGTGTCCGTCGCAGCCTCCGCCATGTCTGAGGACTCCAGTATTTCCGGATAGGCCTGGCCTTCTAGACCCCACGGTCCAACCATTGCTAATGCGTTAGCTTTGACATGTTTGAGAAATGGTTCACATGAAGTGAATGGAGTGAGGGACGCCGCCAATTGCAGCTGAGCAGATGAAAGGTCAGCTCGTCGATCGGGGTAGTGATCTCCGGCGTTGTCGGGTGCGCAGGCACTCAGCAGTATTGAACAAGTGACAGCTGCCCAAATCCGACGCACGTGTCCTCCATATCCTCGGCCTTTGCTTTACAACGGCCAGCTGAGCATTTTGGTTCCCTGTTAAACGTTACGGAATAGTGACAAGTGACATGGGTCACTGTGCAGCGGTGGATCCATCGACCAGTCCACCCATCTATCGATCAAGGTAAAACCTGCTTGTCTCGCCGACTCATCAATGGTGTTCGTTGTCAGCGGTTTGATATCAACTGCGGCCATTTGACCTTCGGTGAATTCGATGCGTCGATATCCATTACCGTCTGCGCTCAAGATCACTGCTCTGTCGGTCTCAACTGCTAGTGCGTGAACACCTCTTGTCATGGGGAGAGATGCTTCGATCAACACCTCTCCCCCACTTGAGCTTTGGGTCCATGGGGCAGAAAAACAGATTTCGTCGTCAAGCCACAGGACAAGACTCGAAGGGCCGTCGACGATCTCAATTCCCGCCTCACGCAGGGCGGCACACAAATTTGGTCGTCGGGTTCTGAGTGTCGCTTGTTGATAGCCGCGCTGCGAACACCACTCGGCAATATCGGACACATCAGCCATATCCACCAAACTAGCGAGAACGCACTGCGCTTGGGCTGGCATGATTTGCCAGTGCGTCAAATACCTACTGGAACGTCTTTAACTTTGGGCGAAGCGTGGACCATTGCGTTCACCTATTTCACTGTCGCAATTACGGTGTCACTAGTTCACAGCACTGCAGGTACCCCTCCGTGGATAATTGTCGCCGCAACGCTGCTGGTGAATTCTGCGACTGCGACCTTGGCGTATGCAGCGGTAACTGCCGCTGGCGGGAGTGCGACTGCAGGGGTCGTGGCCGGGTGTTTAACTGCGACGCGTTTCGGTGTTTTGGCTGCGGCGTTAGCGCCTCGCTTATGGCCTGAGAGATGGAAGCGTGCTGTGGCTGCATTCGCTGCATTTGATCCCAATATTGCCTTGGCGAATAGGGAGCAAAAGGACACAGATGTTCGCAGGGTCTACGTCGCGATGTCACTGTGGCTTGTTTTGCCTTGGTGGTTGGGAGCTTCGCTCGGAGTGGTGATCGGTGATTGGGTTTCGAACCCAAAAGCTCTGGGGATGGACGCTATGTTCCCAGCTTTATTTATTGCGATTATTCGTCCGCAATTGACAACAACCAATGCTCGTCTGATCGCAATATTGGGCGCGGGCATCGCGTTGGCATTGGTCGAAGTGTTACAGGGGGGTTTGCCGTTCTTAGTGGCAGCACTTCCGGCCCTGTTGGCTCTGCGAAACCGAAATGGGGAGCGGGCCTAATGCTCACTTGGGGTGTGGTGGCAGTCCTAGCTGTCGGGGTTTACGGTCAGAGAGCTCTTGGGATGGCGCTGGTTGATCCCGATCGTTTGGGACATCGTTCTAGACAGGTGCTGGCGATGGTGCCGTTGTCGATTTTGTGTGCGGTGACAGCGTTGCAAACATTAAGCACTCGTGGCGAGTTGGTGGTTGACGCCCGGGTGGCGGGAATCGTTGTGGCCGCGGTACTGAGTTGGAAACGGGTTCCGATGTTTGCGGTGGTTGTGGGCGCGGCCGCAGTGACTGCAGCAGTGCGCCTTCTATCTTGACTACCGTTACTTACCTTCGATCTTTATGACTAGTCAACCAAGACACCCGCAGCTGTTGAAGATGACAGATCCCCCTGTAATGGTGGGACATCGGTGCGCGATTTGTCTCCGGATTGCATTTCCGCCTGATCCCTATGGATGTGAAAAATGTGGCGCGTTAGCGACAGAACTTGATGAATTTGAGCTTGAAGCGAAGGGCTCAGTTCGAGCGGTAGCAACGGTTCATCGTCACCATCATCCGTCACCATCTACCCCTTTTACGGTTGGGGTAGTTGAGTTGGTCGCCGGCCCCGTGTTGAAAGCCATTGTTGAAGGTGAGGCAGTTGCTGTCGGTGATTCCGTTATAGGGGTGCTCGTGGATGGTGAAGATAACGATGGAAACCCGGTCGTCGATTTACATTTTCAGGTAGTGACATGAGCAGTCGCAGTTTGTTGTCAGACAGACCTGTGTTTGTGGTTGGGACAGGTCTGCATCCTTATCAACGCCGAAGTGAGACCACGTATGTGGACTTAGGAATAACTGCGGTCCGGGCTGCTTTGGTAGACGCGGGCGTCATGTGGCCTGATATCGAGGCTGCGTATACCGGAACTGCTTTATTGGGTATGGGGTCTAGTCGGATCATGCTGAGCCGACTAGGGGCTACCGGCATCGCCATGACCCAAGTTGAGAATGCGTCAGCTTCAGGGTCATCTGCGGTAGCTCAGGCGTGCCTTGAAGTTGCTTCGGGGAGATCCGACGTTGTCTTAGCTTTGGGCGTTGATAAACCCCGGGGGGGTCTAGGTGCAGCGCCGGGTCAAGCTGGAATTCCAAACCTTGAAGGTGGGTCTATTGTGCCGTTCACCCACTTCGCATTGTTGGCTTCTGAGTACATGGATTTACATGGGGTCAGTGATGAGCAGGTTGCACGTGTCGCGTTAAAGAATCATAGGAACGGATCTCTCAATCCTTTTGCGCAACGCCAGAAGGTTCGAACCCTGGAGGAAATTCTTTCCGAACCTATTTCTGGTTCGTTGACGAGACTTCAATGCTGTCCGGTTGGTGAAGGGGCTGCCGCGGTTATCGTGGCATCAGAAGATGGGATTAAGCGCTTAAACCTTGACCGGTCTCGAGCTGTTCAGGTTCTTTCGTCGGTTACTAGAACCGAGGGTCTGTATGGGGAAGGTGTCGGTATTGACGCCGCTTTGACTGCTGAGACTGGGATGGCTGCGTTCGAGGAAGCGAACGTGGATCCGTCAGACATTGATGTCCTTGAGGTTCATGACGCTTTTGCGATTGAGGAATTGTTGTACGCGGAAGCATTGGGTCTGTGCAAGCCAGGTGAAGCAGCATCTCGTGTCGAGTCGGGAGACTTCGACATTGGTGGTAGCTGCGCTTTCAGTCCTTCGGGGGGGCTTCTGGCTATGGGACATCCGATTGGCCCCACTGGTGTAGGTCAGATCGCTGAAATCGTGTCTCAGTTACGGGGAGAGGCCGGTGATCGGCAGCAACCCGAAGCTCGGGTTGGAATGGCCCACATGGTTGGGATAGGCGCTGTCTGCGTGGTGCACGTTTTACGTTGCGAGTAAGTCTCGATCACTGATTTTGTGGGAACCCTAGATCAACTTGGCTGGAGGTCGGGTCGGGCCAGCGGGCGGTGATCGCTTTTGCTCTGGTATAAAAGCGCACTCCTTCGGGTCCGTACATGTGTGTGTCTCCGAATAGAGATGCTTTCCATCCGCCAAATGAGTGGTAGGCGACTGGTACTGGGATCGGAACGTTGATTCCGACCATTCCTACTTGCACTTCGTGTTGGAACTGGCGGGCGGCTCCGCCGTCACGCGTAAAAATCGCAGTTCCATTTCCGAAAGGATTCGAGTTGATCAAATCAATCGCCTCGCGGAATGTGTCGACTCGAACAACACTCAATACCGGTCCAAAGATTTCGTCTTGGTAGCACTCCATGTCGGAGGTGACTTCGTCTAGCAGCGTTGGTCCATAAAAGAATCCGTCGGAGGGAAGATCAGCTGCGGCTCCATCTACTACGGCAACAGCTCCTGCTTTTTGGGCTCTTTCGACATAGCCGGCTACCCGGTCACGGTGTTCTTGTGTGATCAGTGGACCCATTTCTGCCTCAGGCTCGTTTCCGGGTCCGACCTTGACTGCCGGAATTCTGTTGGCGATTGCCTGCACGAGCTCGTCTGCGACTGATCCGACCGCAACAAGTGCGCTTACTGCCATGCATCGCTCACCTGCGGACCCGTACGCTGCGCTCACTGCGGCGTCCGCTGCCATGTCGATATCGGCGTCGGGTAGCACCAGCATGTGATTTTTAGCTCCGCCTAATGCCTGAACTCTCTTACCGGCTTTAGTGGCTCGCTCATGGACGTAGCTCGCTATGGGGGTCGACCCAACGAAGCTGATAGCGGCAACGTTTTCGTGATCGATCAGCGCGTCCACAGCTTCTTTGTCGCCATTGAGAACCGAAAACACTCCGGGTGGGAGGCCAGCTTCGATCAACCATTCAGCGATCAGCATCGCTGCTGATGGGTCACGCTCCGATGGTTTGCAGATGAAGGTGTTTCCGCATGCGATTGCTGTAGCAAACATCCACGCGGGCACCATGGCGGGGAAATTGAACGGCGTTATTCCTGCGACAACTCCGAGTGGTTGTCGCAAGCTGTATACCTCAATGCCATCAGACACTTGTTCATTAATTTCGCCTTTGAGGTGGTGAGCTATCCCACAGGCAAATTCAACATTTTCCAGACCGCGTGCAACTTCGCCCGCTGCGTCTGACACAACTTTTCCGTGCTCGCTGCTAATGACTTTGGCAAGCTCATCTGTGCGGGAGGCCAATAGTTCTCGGAAGCGAAACATGATCTGAGTTCGTTGAGTAAGGGAACTCTCAGACCACCCGATCGCTGCTTTGGTCGCGGAAGCAACTGCTTGGTCCACCTCAGATCCTGAGGCTAAATCGACCTGAGCTTGAACTTTTCCAGTTGCCGGGTCGTACACGTCGCCGACACGACCACTGATTCCAGCGGTGTGCTGGCCATCAATGAAATGTTGAATTCGTCGCACAGTCTTACTCTAATGCTCAGAGGTGGTGGCCTTTAAAGTGACGGTCTGTTAGTTGTCGGGATAAAGGTCGTATCGACCGAGGCGGTCAAGGCATACTTCGACACTCCAGGGCAGCATTGTCGCTCCGCAGCGCGCATCGCGGTAGTGCTGTTCGAGTTTGTTCGGTCGGAGCATTGATCGGCCGCCGCACACTCGGATAGCCAGAGACGCCATCTCTGGTGCGCCTTCCATGATGGCGACCATCGTGCTCCAGGCACGGCGTAGCGCTGCTTTGCTGGGGTCGACTGCAGCCTCGGTTAGCACCCTGTACATCAACGACTGGGCCTTGTCGTAAATCATTTGCATCTCGGCCCAACCTGCTTGTTTGACATGGTTGTCACGTCGTGAAGCAACTCCATGTTCGCCTCTGAGATATTCGCCAGTGAAGTCCAAAATGGCTCGCATTAGGCCCAGGTAGGAGAAGCTTAGGGTCATGTAGAAATAGGGGAATCGTTGCACCATTGCGTCGAAAACACCCGGGGGAAGTACCTCATGGTCGTCGGGGACGAATGCCTCTGTGAGGATGAGGTCACGTGAGTCGGTTCCTCGCATCCCAAGCGGATCCCAGTCACCTTCGATCGACGCACCTTCTGCGTCGGCCGGTACACCTAACAAGCGAACTCGGGGATCTCCGTCTACTAAGGCGACGACGTTATGGATATTTGCTATGCCGCTAAGTGATGCAAAAATTTTCTTACCGGTGACTTTGTAGCCCCCTTCTACGGGCACTGCTGTTGTTCCGATTGGTTGGCCGCTGCCAGGTGTACGTCCTTCTGAAAAAGGTTGGCTGTGGATGATGCCCTGATGACACATCCCGTTCCACAGTTGTGGTCGAACCCGGTCGAGGTGGCTTTGTTGTTCGTTATCCATACCGAGCTGGTCGGCTATCCACCCGGCTAGTAAAGCCGTTGCGGTGTGCATATTGAAGGTAAGAGCTGTGGTGGCGCAATGTCGGCCGATTTCTTCACTTACTAACGCGTAGGCAACAAAGTCTCCGCCTAACCCTCCTACGTCTAGGGGTGCGCAAAGCCCGAGGAATCCCTCGTTGGTGAGGTCGTTCCAATTTTCTGCGGGAAACGATGCGTTTCTGTCATATTCGGCTGCGCGTTTGGCGAAATGAGGCCCGAGGGCGGCGACACGTTCTACTAACTCCATGCGCTCGGGTGTTTTGATCGAGTCCATTTGGTGAGTATTCCTCAATCGTGGGGTGGGTGCCAGAGTACGGGAAACAAGTCGTCGCGCATTACGTCGCCTGACTGGAGACCTAGGTTTTGTAGCGGTGGGGAGGTTTCACCTTGACGTTCAAGGTACCGGACGTCGTCGCCCATCCATCGTGTCGAGAAAGCGCGGCGGCGACTTTTTATTTCCGCCGCTGTTGTACCGTGCAAGGTTCGGAAATCGAAACATAGGGCGTCTCCGGGTTCGAGTGCTTCAACGAACACATGTGTTCCGTCTGGGTCGATGTCTGGCGCTGAAATAAGTGATGTGTCGTTGTGGTCGTATTCGGTACCTGATGCGAAATCACGGGGTCGGTATGTGTTGCCATCCCGGTGAGAGCCTTTGAAAAATCGAACAGCAGTGGGGGCAGGAATCACATCGAGGGCTATGTAGATCGAAACGGTTTGTCTTCCGTCTATGCAGTAATACGGGAGGTCATGGTGCCAAGGCGTGGCCTTTTGGGTTCCAGGTTCTTTAGCGAATGCGTGTTCGTGGAATAGCTGCGCAGTCTTACTTTGCATGAGTTGTGCTGCGATAGATGCTGCGTGAGACGTGAATGCAAAGAGCAGATATTCCGGAATTAATTGCCAGTTGCAGTAGCTATCGAAAAATCTTCCCGGTTCGTCGCCACTGGTGCTCTCGCAAGGAAAAGCGAAATTTTGAGGGTTGTCGAGGTTACGTTGCAAACCGTCTCGCAATGGTTCTACCCATTCGGGGAATGCTTCGCGCATGATGATGACCCCGTCGCGTTGAAAGTCTTCAATGACAGTTGACGATACTTCCCTCCAGGGTCGTCGGGTAGAGGCAGCTAGTGCGCTCACGTCTTCTATTGCGCGCCACTGTGCAGCTGAGGTGTTGCCGACTGCCATTCGTACATTCTCTCTGGTTTGGACAGTCGATCGTTACAGTCTTTTGTAATGAGGCTGAATTTCAATGATCGAAATGGGTCCGCGCTTGTCTTCTTGTCGGGGACTTTGTTCAGTTTCAGTCCATTGTTATTTCGGTGGACCTCTGACGAATCCTCCGAGTGGTTGTTTTTATTGTGGCGTTCGGTAGGGATCCTCATCGCAGCAGTGACCGCTCTGATGTTTGGTTCTTCAGGCCGCCCGATTGATGCCCTGACTGTTGGGTTGCGAAAAAACATGTTGGCGGGAGCTCTCATGGCTGGCATGTCAACCGCCTTTATTATTTCGATCGCTCGCATCGATGCTGCTTCCACACTGTTCCTTCAAAGCCTCGCCCCGTTTTCTGCTGCGTTGCTTGGGTGGTGGTGGTTGCGAGAACGAGTTGATCTCCACACTTGGGCAGCTATGGCTATTGCTGTGGTCGGGGTGGTGATCATGGGCACTACTTGGGATGCCAGTAACGGTGTCGGTATTTGTGTTGCGGCTTGTATCCCGCTGATGCTGGGTGTTTACACGGTCTTGTTACGAGATAGTGAGCGACGCGATCCGCGGGCTCAGGTTTTCTTTACCGGTGTGATCGGCATCGGGGTCGGATTGATTGCCGGTGTGCTTACCGGTGGTTTCATTCTGCCCGTTCGTGACGCTGCATTGGCCTTTACGAGCGGCGCAGTTCTGTTGGGGGTCGGACTTCCCATATTTAATGCGGCGGGGAGGCATGTGCCTGCAGCGCGCACCAGTTTGCTGCTTCTCAGCGAGATCGTTTTAGCTCCGGTTTGGGTGTGGTTGATCGTTGATGAAACTCCATCTGGGAACACAGTGGTAGGGGGTGCTGTGATCCTGGTCGCGTTGGTGTGGGTTGCCACGCATCCCAAGGTCGCGGCCTCACAGAGAGCGTGTTCTTAGAGCAGTGCTATTGGGTTGGCTGGTGAACCGGTGCCACCTTCGACTCGTAGAGGTGCGACTGTGAACAGGAAGCTCCATTGAGAGTGTTGGTTACAGGCTGCCGCCAGTCGATCTAGTCGGAGGTTGTCGAGAAGGTGGACTCCCATAGCGACAATGACAGTCTGGTGGATCGGCATCACCCAGTCATCTGGATGGTTTCCTGGCAGCACATCGCTGACTCCGTCGCAGCCAAGTACCGAGATGTCGCGTTGGTGTAACCATTCAATGCAGTTGGGGTGGAGACCGGCCATTCCGACATGGAACGGGTGCCAGGGCCCAAGTTCGGTTCGTCGTTTGTCTCGACCGGTACCGATAAGCAATATGTCTCCGGTGCCGACGGATACGTTTTGTGCTTCTTCGCAAGCTTCTAGCTCGTCGACTGTGATCGCGTCACCGGGTTCTAGCCATTCAACCCCTCGTAGACGGGGAATGTCGAGAAGCACTCCCCGGCCAACAACTCCTTCAGCTGCGACCATGATGCTGCAGTGAGTAGCGCCTGTGCTTTTGACGGTGTCTGCCGTGTAGCCGTTATACATTTTCCGATCCATGAATACGTGGCAAAGCGCGTCGATGTGCGAGGTGGCCATTCCATGGAAGGCGACTCCAACGAAGTCGCCGGTCGACTCCATGTTGAGGTTCGGTGAAACACAGTCATCGCCGCCTCGGACCATCATGTGCAGTGCTGGGTGTCGATTTTCGGCATTGGGTTCGACTGGTAGTTCTCGAGCGCAGCTAACTGCGTGACCATGGGTTACTTCCGCGGCAGCTACGGCGCGTAGTTCGGGTGTGATGAGATTTAGTGCCCCCGCTTCGTCGTCGGCGCCCCAACGGTCCCAGTTCTTTACTGTTTCGAATAGTTCTCGATGCTGTTCTGAAGTCATCCATGGGTTGGTAGCCACAATCCCTGTCCTTTATATTTCCGTTCGTTCTTGTCTGAGGCTTATTTCGCTTGTTCGAAAGCGCCGAAGCCTCCCCCTCCAGGCGTTTCAATTTCGAAGCAGTCCCCGACGAGGACTTCTACGCGTGTGCTGCCGGGTAATTCTTCGGTGCTGCCATCAGCTCTTAGTAGTCGGTTGATGCCGACAAGACCGTCTTCTCCCCCTTGAGCACCAAAGGGTGCAATTTTGCGTCGCGATGACAGCACATTGACTGTCATTGGCTCCAGGAATCGAAGACGCCGTACGACGCCATCGCCGCCGCGCTGCGCTCCTTGTCCACCGGAGTTTTGGCGAACTTTGAAATGTTCGACCCGAACGGGGTGGCGCCATTCAAGTATTTCGGGGTCTGTGAGGCGGGTGTTGGTCATGTGGGTGTGGACGGCACTTGCCCCGTCGGAGGTTGGGGTTGCGCCAGCGCCTCCACATATCGTCTCGTAGTACTGGTGTTCGTCGTTTCCCCATATGAAGTTGTTCATGGTGCCCTGTGAGCCTGCGACAACACCGAGCGCTCCGAACAGAGTGTCTACGAGAAGTTGGCTGGTTTCCACGTTGCCCGCGATGACCGCGGCCGGGGGATGTGGGCTGATGAGTGAAGGGTCGGGGATCTTGATATCTAGTGGTATGAGGCAGCCTGCGTTGAGTGGGATGGTGTCGTTGACCATGCATCGGAATACGTACAACACGGCTGATCGGCAGACCGCTTTGGGTGCGTTGAAGTTTCCGGGGTGCTGTCCGCTGGTGCCGGAGAAGTCAATCACTGCGGATCTTTCTTCTAGGTTGACTTGGATTGACACAGCGATTTGATGTCCGTCGTCCATTTCGCCAACGAATTCGCAGTCGGTGAGTGCTGCAATGACGCGTCGCACTGATTCCTCTGCGTTTTCCATGACGTGGTTCATGTAGGCGTGGACGACATCGAGGCCGTAATGGGTAATGACTCGTTTAAGTTCGGACGCGCCTCGCTCGCAGGCAGCGACTTGGGCTTTGAGGTCGGCGATGTTTTGGTCGGGGTTGCGGGCCGGCCAGGGTCCTCTGGTCAGTATGTTCCGAATTTCTTCTTCCAAGAATCTGTCGTCTTGGACTAAGAGGACATTGTCGAGTACTAGACCTTCTTGATCGATGGTGGTGGAGTCGGCTGGGGCTGATCCGGGGACAATGCCACCGATATCTGAGTGGTGGCCGCGTGCTGCGACATAGAAGATGCGTTCCTGTGTTGTTTCGTCGAAGATTGGTTTTACGACGGTGATGTCGGGGAGGTGGGTTCCACCGTTGTAGGGAGCGTTAAGGACGTATGCGTCACCTGGTGACATCTCGGGGTTGTTGGCAATAACTGATTTGATGGCTTCGCTCATTGAGCCGAGATGGATTGGTAGGTGGGGTGCGTTAGCAATGAGTTCGCCGGTGGGGTCGAAGATGGCGCAACTGAAGTCAAGACGCTCTTTGATGTTTACCGAGACGGCTGTGTTTTCGAGTACTACTCCCATCTGTTCAGCCACATTCATGAAGAGGTTGTTGAAGATCTCTAGTTGGACTGGGTTGACGTCGGTTCCCACTGCTGATTTTGGGGTGTGAGGTGAAGTTCGTTTTATGACGAGATCGCCGTTAGCGGTGATTCGGCCTTCCCAGTTCGGTTCTATGACTGTGGTCGCGTTTGGTTCAACGAGGACAGCGGGCCCAACGATTGGGGTGTCGGGAACAACGCGTTGTCTGTCGATAAATGGGGTGTCAGCAGTTATTCCTGCCATAGTCGTTTGGAACGTTCCCAGAAGTGGGTCTGTTGAATCATCGAGTGTGTCGTTGAATGACAGTTGTTCTGCTGCACCGATTGCTTCGAGTTGGATTGATTCAAGGATGATTGTCGTTTGGGGGGAGATGAAGCCGAATCGTGCGCTGTGCTGGGCTTCGAATTCATGTAATACCTGGTCGAAGGTGCCAGATGGGATGGTTAACGCGGTGTCGGAGCCTCGGTAACGCAATGAGACACGTCGGCGGAGTTCACGTGCGGAGGGTTCTACTCCTTCGTTGAGGAGATATTCGTTTCCGTTGTGTTCGAGTTCTGCCCATTGCGGTTCCAGCTCTCGGAGAGTTTCAGGGCTTAGTTCTTGTTCGACTGCTCGATCGCGGATGTTGCGAATGTCTGCTAATCCGATGCCTAAAGCTGAGAGGACACCGGCGTGGGGGTGCACGTAGATGTTTTCAATTCCGAGACGGTCAGCGACCATGCATGCATGTTGGCCACCCGCTCCCCCGAAGCACACCAGCGCGTAGTCGCTGACGTCATGACCGCGTTCGATGCTGATCTTTTTGATGGCGTTGGCCATGTTGTCCGCTGCGACGTCTAGGAATCCTTGTGCGACAGTGGTTTCGGTTTGGGGTGTACCGGTTTCAGCGCTGATCTGTTTGGCGAGGGCTTGGAACGCCGTGGTAGTTGCTTCAAGATCGAGGGGTTGTTGTCCGTCAGTTCCAAATACCGAGGGGAAGAACTCTGGGCGAAGTTTGCCGAGGATCACATTGCAGTCGGTGATCGCCAGTGGGCCGTCATTGCCGTAGCTGGCTGGTCCAGGGTCAGCGCCGGCTGAATCGGGGCCGACTCGTAGTCGGCTGCCGTCAAAGTGGAGGATCGAGCCGCCTCCTGCTGCGACGGTATGTATGTCCATCATCGGGGAACGAACTCTGATTCCTGCCACTTCGGTTTCGTAGGCGCGTTCGAATTCGCCTGCGTAATGGCTTACGTCGGTTGAGGTTCCGCCCATGTCGAAGCCGATCAGCTTGTGTAGGTCCGCGTTTTCTGCGGTGCGAACCATTCCGACTACCCCGCCAGCGGGGCCTGATAACAACGCGTCTTTACCTTGAAATGCGTAGGCGTCGGTGAGGCCTCCGTTGGATTGCATAAACATCAAGCGGGGACTGTGCTGGTCGTGACGGAGCTGCTCATCTACTTGCGCGACGTAGCGGCTCAAAATAGGCGACAGGTAGGCGTCGACGACTGTGGTGTCGCCTCGAGGGACGATTTTCATCAGTGCGCTGACTTCGTGGCTGACGGATATTTGTTCGAAGCCGAGTTCTCGTGCGATGTGCGCGAGACGCGATTCGTGGTCAGTGTGTCTATAACCGTGGAGGAGAACTATGGCAACGGAATTGAATCCGTTGGTACGGGCCTGTTGCAGTCCTTGACGAGCCGCTTGTTCATCGAGTTCCACCAGGACGTCTCCGTCGGCATTGACTCGTTCTTTGATTTCTAAAACATCGGTGTACAGCATTTCGGGCAGATCGATGTCTAAAGCGAAAAGGTCTGGTCGGGTTTGGTATCCGATTCTGAGTACATCCGCGAACCCAGCGGTGGTTACGAACAACGTTGGTTCACCTTGTCGCTCAAGTAGGGCGTTGGTTGCAACGGTGGTTCCCATTTTGACCGTGTCAATTTGGTCAAGGGGTATGGCCTGGTCGTCGTTGAGATCAAGGAGATCTCTGATGCCTTGTACTGCCGCGTCGGGGTAGTGACGGAGGTTGTCCGACAGCAATTTGTGGGTCACCAACGTGCCATCTGGCGTCCGCCCGACTATGTCGGTGAAGGTGCCCCCGCGGTCGATCCAGAAGTTCCAGCCGTTAGTCATAAATTCTGGGTACCTCTTGTTCGCTGCGGTAGGTAACTGCCACCAGATTATTGATCGGTGACAGTTAGCACACGAAGCTTCACTTCTTAAGGGTCGTCAACCCTTGGCGATCAAACCAATTCCGGCTACGACGATTCCAATACCGATGATCTGCCACCAACGCAAGGAATCGTTGTCGAAGGTAGCGGCGAGTATCGCCGTAGGGATTGGGAATAGTGATGCTGCGACAGCTACAGCAGTGACTGAGCCTCGTTGGAACCCTGCTGTGTAGCAGAGCACTCCGATTGATCCGAGAATCCCGGCGGCGGCTGAGAAGCGAAGGGCGTGGCCTCGGACGATTCGAGGTACACCTCGAATTGTGCAGAACCCGATGAGGATGATGAACGCCGTTGAACGTTGGGCTACTACGGGCCATAGACCGCCATCAACGGTTGTTTGGGCCATGAGAACGAGTCCGATTCCAAAACACAGTCCCGACGCGAACCCTAGGACAACTCCTTGCCGTACTCGATCTCCGAGCGCTGGGTCAAAGGTTGTAACTAGTAACCCAAAAAGGGCTACTACAACGCCGCCGACTACCCCACTACTGAGTGGTGTCCCAACTGCGACATCCCAAAACATTGGGACTGCGCCGAGTAGCACAGCGACGATTGGGGACACCACAGCGACCGATGAAACGGCAAGCCCTCGATAGAGAAGCGCTAGAGCGCCGCCGCTGGCAAGCCCTGATGCGCAACCAAAGAGGTAGTCGGTTGTACGAAATCCTCCGGGACCGAAGCTAGCTACCAAAAGCGCTGCGGTGGTCGCAAAGATCAGCCCTGTAGCGGCGGTGGTCGCAGCGTGGTTACGTCGAGCTACGTATCGGGCAAAGAAGTCTGAGGCGCCGATGACGAGCGAACCCATGAGCCCTAGGAAGATCGGCATCGCGACCTCCGAAGGTGTACCGAACCGCCAACGCTACCGCTGTTGGCTACCCTCGGCGCGGTGACAAGTGATCTACAGATCAGCGAACTCAACGTGTCGGGCATTGATGTTGAGGTCGCTGGTGAAGACGACGACCTTTATTTTCAGCAATGCGCGGAACAGGGAAAAATTTTTGAGCCCGCTGTTCGCGTTGCTGATCTGATGTTGGGTGACGCCCCGGTGGTGTTCGACATCGGAGCTTCGATTGGGGCAGTCACAGCTGCATTCGCGAAACGATTCCCTAATGGCAGAGTTGTCGCGTTTGAAGCTGCTCCGTCAGTACACCGGTCATTGCGGGAAACAGTTAGACGGTCAACTGGTGCACCTATATCAGTGGTCGAGAGTGCTGTGGGTAGCCAACCAGGTGTGATGCGCTTTCATGAGGACGGGAACGGCAGTGGTTGGGGCTTTTTGTCTGAAGAACTTGGTGGGGTGTCAGTGCCTGTGACAACTGTTGACAATGCAGTCACCAGTTTGGGAATCGAGCGGGTGGATTTCATCAAAATAGATGTCGAAGGCGGCGAACTAGGGGTGTTGCAGGGAGCGACAAGCACTCTGACTCGGGATCGCCCTGTTGTGGTATTTGAGGTGAACGTGTTTTGTCTGTGGCGTTACGGTCGAACTCTTCCTCAAGATTTATTTGC
>CEUJ01024501.1_pt1 | contig 43389 bp, 28 predicted proteins | sample 361531 | NCBI WGS metagenome assembly CEUJ01 (sample SAMEA2622842, study PRJEB7988) | marine metagenome | biome: marine biome (ENVO:00000447); feature: marine epipelagic mixed layer (ENVO:xxxxxxxxx); material: "saline water (ENVO:00002010), including plankton (ENVO:xxxxxxxx)" | depth 140 m | reverse complement strand
GAGCCAGAGCCAGAGCCAGAGCCAGAGCCCGATCCTGAGCAAATAAGCGTCGACTCCAGTACACGGGATGAGGGATCACCAGAAAATCCGATGTTGGATGGGGTCACTAGGTTCGTGGGCCACTTGGGCGAGGCAGTCACCCTCACTGCACGAAAAAAGGCCATAGATTCGCTCATAGGCCAAGTTTTCCCGCTGGCCATGAAGGTCAGCGGCCTTGATCGGACCATAGGCTACGGGGTATCCAAGGAATTGATGTTCGGAACCACGGTACTCGCCACATCGGCTCTGCTTGGTCAAGTTGAGCTTAGGCTATCGAAGGACCATGAGATCCCGAAGTTAGGGCAATCAATTGACATGCCTGTTCGAGTTTCAGGATGGAATTTTGCCCAGAACAGGCCAATATTGGAGATTTCAAACGAATGACTAGTGTCCAGACGCCTCGAATGACTCTCTAATCATCTCCTCCAAGCTTACAGTGGGCCTGAAACCCAGTCTCATCTCCACCTCGGAGGCGTCCACAATCCCGAAGACCTCCTGATCCTGGTTCTGGCCATATTCGGCCTCGCATCCGGTCATTTGGTTGTATATTGCCGCTAAATCCCTCAGTTGTATCCCCTTTCCGGAGCCGATGGCGATGCTCTCCCTCGTTGGAGGAGGGTCGGCCATCACCCTCATGATACATTCCACAAGGTCCTGAACATGCACGAAATCCTTGAAATCCGAGCCGTCGCCAGGGACATTCACCCATCCGATTGGCGCTTCTGATGCCCACTTGTGGAGCAGTCCATTGCCTGGGGGGCCCGTGATCGGGACGCCTTGTACGTTGGATGCGCGAATGACGCTGACAGGCCTCTCAGTCGTTGCCTGTTCCAGAGCAATCTCCTCCATCCACAATTGGGCCTCTGCAGCAATGTCTCTAGGCGCTATGGTCGAGTCTGACCCATAGTACGGCTCGCCTTCCTCCCACTGGGGATGCACCCGGAGCGTGCCGACTAGGATGAGGTGGAGGCCACCATGGCGCCCGACTGCATCGAGCACCGGCCTAGATCTGTCCCTCATCTTGAGCATCGTATCCCTATCATCACGTCCGGACAGACCGTCAGGAGCCGCCGAGTTGATGTGAATGAGGGATTTGCAGGGCGTGAGCATGGCATCGAGGGACAATGGCTCTTTCAGAGCCTCGTCGGGTATGACAATCGCATCCTGTCCAAGCATCTCAGATATCCATGGCCCAACGAATCCGTCAGATGCGGTAATCGCCACACTCATGTTGCTCATTGGCAAGGTGGGTTTTCACGCCTATGAGCGTGTCGGTTCATTGCCCTCTCATGCGTAGGCTTCAAGCACCTCGGCCTACTGACATCATTGCAGGCGATTCGATGGACCAACTACCAAATCTGGGAAGAGAGCAAGAAATGCTCTTGGAAATGGGGCTGAAATCGATGGATGAGTTGTTTGAGGACATACCCGAGGACGTCAGGAGGGTTGACCCCCTCCCACTCCGGGACCCACAGTCCGAGGAGGGCATCCTGGCCGATGCACATCGCTTGCTTGGTGCGAACATACACCTCGATTCACGTCCATCATTCCTGTCCGCCGGATTGGCCAGGAACTTCGTACCATCCATGGTTCCAATGCTTGCCACCAGAGGGGAATTCCTGACTTCCTACACCCCCTATCAACCAGAGGTCAGCCAAGGAATGCTTCAGGCGATGTGGGAGTTCCAAACTATGATCTCTGAATTGGTAGCTCTGCCAGTCGCAAATGTCTCGATGTATGACGCGAGCACAGCCGCTGCCGAGGCAATCACATGCGCCGTGAGGGTCCGATCGAAGCGGGCCGAACAACCAAACACAGTCTACGTTTCTGAGAAGGTCCCTCCCCACAGGATGTCTGTGATACGGAATTACACACAAGGGGTAGGCATCAAGTTGGTACAAATGCCCCACACAAGCTCAGGACTTCTCGACCTCGAGGCAGCGAGCAAGGCCAAAGGCTCATGCGCCGTGTATGTAGAGCAGCCTAATGCTTTCGGAATCATTGACGAAGGGCTGATGAGGCTCAGGGGCATCATTGGGGATTCCACCTCACTGATCGTTGGTGTCGACGCAGTTTCCTTGGGGGTATTGGAGGCGCCGGGGAACTGGGGGGCTGACATCGTCGTTGGTGAGGGCCAACCCTTCGGAATAGGTCCTACGGGAGGCGGCCCCATCTACGGGATCTTCGCATGTACCAAGGACTACCTCAGGTTGATGCCCGGCCGGATAGTAGGGCAGAGTAAGGATTCCGATGGGGAAATCGCTTACACGCTCACACTCTCCACGCGTGAGCAGCACATACGCAGACACAGAGCGACATCAAACATATGCTCGAACGAGACGCTGATCGCCTTGATGGGGGCCATGCACATGGCCCTGCTCGGCCCAGAGGGCTTGGAGCGACTGGCCATGAGGACCGCAGCCGCAGCGCAAGAAACCATGGAGGCAGTCTTAGGAATCGATGGCGTCGAGTTGCTCTTCCCATCAACACCGATCTTCAGGGAGTTCGCAATCCGACTCCCCATATCCTCCGAGGCGGCATTAGAAAGGATGGATCGCCACGGTGTGACGGGTGGCTTCGACCTCTCGAGGTGGTGGGGGGCGATGAATAACGCACTACTGATTGGATGCGATGAGCGTACCTCGATGGACGACATACGAAAATTGAGTGAGAGCTTGGAAAAGGCCATCAAGGAGGGATCTCATTGACCACACTCTTCGGTTTCAACGGAGCGCCATCATCTGGATGGTCGCAACCCGTGCCAATCAGGGAAGATCCGCTGTCTGGAATCCCAATGTCAGCCAGACGGGCTTCCCTCCCGAGGTGGCCCAGGGCCAGCGAGCCGGAACTGGTGAGACACTACACGCTGCTCTCCCAGAGGAACTTCGGCATCGACACTGGATTCTATCCCCTCGGATCGTGTACGATGAAACACAACCCGAGGTTGAATGAGAGGATTGTACAGATGCCCGGCATCGATCGAATCCACCCGCTTCAACCCGACCACCAAGTACAGGGACTGCTGTCGATCTACTACGAAATGCAGGAAATGCTCGCCATTTGCGCTGGCATGGACGCAGTCACCCTTCAACCAGTCGCTGGGGCACAGGGGGAGTTCACTGCCATCAGGTGCATCCAAGAGTACCACAGATCCAACGACCAGGCACATCGTGACAAGGTGATAGTCCCAGACTCGGCCCATGGTACGAATCCCGCTTCTGCGTCCATGTGCGGCTATGACATAATCGAGATCCCGAGCGGTCAGGATGGTAGGATTGACCTCGAGGCCCTCAAGTCCGCTGTCGGGGATGACACGGCGGCCATGATGATCACCAACCCAAGTACACTTGGCGTTTTCGAGAGGGACATCGCAGAAGCAGCTAGCATTGTCCACGAAGCTGGTGGACAGATGTACTACGACGGTGCGAACTTCAACGCCATACTCGGAAAGACCGATCCAGGCAGAATGGGGTTCGACGCCGTTCACTACAACCTTCACAAGACCTTCAGCCAACCTCACGGGGGAGGAGGCCCGGGAAGCGGGCCGATCGGCGTCAAGTCCCACCTCTCAGAGTTCCTGCCCTCCCCACTCGCTGCGAGGAGGGAAAGGGACGAGAACGACCCCTTGGGCGTGGATGACGGATACTGGTACTTCTGGGAGGAACCTGGTTCCACTATCGGAAAGGTCCAACAGTGGAACGGGAACGCTGGGGCAGTTGTGAGGGCGTGGGCCTTCTACAGGAGGTACGGCCACGAACTCGAGAGGATGAGCGAGCATGCAGTCCTGAACGCAAACTACCTCAGACACAAGATAACCAAACCAGCATCGATCGGGAACCAAGCAGGAGCCTTCACCGAGGGTGCCCCGGCGAGCGTGGTGAAGCACGAATTCACATTGAACATGACTCCCTTGAAGGAACAGAATGGCGTCACCGCGAAGGACGTGGCGAAGAGGCTCTTGGATTATGGCTACATGGCCCCGACGCTTTACTTCCCACAAATAGTGCCGGAGTGCCTGATGTTCGAGCCAACCGAGACGGAATCCAAGGAGGTCTTGGATAAGTTCGCAACCGACTTCCTGGAGATACTATCGGAAGATGCGGACACACTCAAGACCGCTCCACACACGACCTTCGTGAAGAGGGTGGATGAGGTCCTAGCCGCCAGGCAACTGATACTGAAGTATCCCTTCGAATGAGCCAACTCATTACCGGAAACTCTGTCGGGTCGGGCATGGGGGTCGATGGAGGGGGGATCTTGGACGGGGAATCCAAGGAAGAACGTCCGTCTAAATTTCAATCCGAAAATGACCGCACCCCTCCTGAGACTTGGGGCCATTGGGATAGGGAGCGTCTGAAGCCCCCGGGGACGGCCTTGTTGCGCCCCATGGCATGGTCGGCCTTCTTTCTAGCGGCGACCCCACTTCCGCTTGCCTTCCCGGGCAATACGCCAGACGACGCAATCATCTCGTCAGTACTTTTTGCCGTGGCATGGTCGCTCGTGCTCCTATCGCTGCTATCTGTCGGCTCGCTGTCGAAGCACCCATCCCAGTCCCATGCCTATGACATATTCCCCCTCGACATGCCCTCTTTGTTGATCGCAGTCGCCCTGTTTCTGGCACACGTCTTCGTGAACCCAGTCCTTGGATGGGCCTCATACGCCACCTTCTGGTACTCATGGGTCAAACTTACCAGATCACTTACTGACTCAACCTACCCCTCCAGTGGGAGGTGGGTCAGGGAGATCGATCCCCTCCAATTCAATCACATTGGCCTAGTTGATGGATGGGCTTTCACGACTGGCCATTTCAAGACGGGGATAATCGGGGTCGGACCACCCGTGGCGCCGCAATCAAGGCTGGTGATCGAGGGAGTCAGGGCCAGCAATGTGGCCCACATCGCAATCTCCATCCTACATAGGTCCGGATTCAGACACGATCCGTTTCAACACAGGGTAGACGTGCGAGATATTGATTTGCTCTTGGAGAAACCACCCTTGATCTTCAGAACAGATGGCCCATCCAGCAGCGATTGAGGGGCGACTCCCATCCGTCACGCTTTAGCACCGCCTCCACCGGAGTGGGGCATGGACGTATGCATCGTAATGGGCTCGAAGTCTGATCTGCCAGTTGGACAAAAGTGCACAAAAATACTAGAACGCTTCAATATTGACCATGAATTGAGGGTAGCATCAGCTCACCGGGCCCCCAAGTACCTCGAGGGGATAATCGAGGCCGCCGAGGAGGCAGGTTGCTCGGTCTTCGTGGGCATAGCTGGGGTTGCAGCCGCCCTTCCCGGAGTCATTGCATCCATGACCTCAAGGCCCGTGATAGGGGTGCCGGTGGGCGGGAAGGTCCCATATGACTCCCTTCTATCCATCGTCCAAATGCCCCCTGGTATGCCGGTGGCTACTGTAGGTGTCGATCGTGGCGATAACGCGGGCGCCCTGGCGGTGCAGATACTAGCCACCAAGAATCCCGAACTAGCAGAGGCTTACGCGGCATACAGGAAGGAGATGACCGAGAAGGTCGTCTCCGACGACTCCTCCATTCAAGGGTGATAGCATGAAGACTGAGGCCCTCGTCGACGAGGCTCTGCAACTGCTTTCTGACGGGATCGATGGCACTGCGATCATCGCCTGCAGCGGGGGTATCGACTCAACGGTCGCAGCCGTGCTAGCACACCGCGCAGTCGGGGACCTCCTTCATTGCGTCTACGTGGATACCGGCCTGATGAGGCTAGGAGAGTCCGACGAGGTCAGGGAGATGTTCGATGAAATGGGCATAGAGATCAAGGTAGTTGACGCATCCAAGAGATTCTTCGATTGCCTCGATGGCGTCACAGACCCTGAGGAGAAGAGAAAGGCAATCGGCGAGACCTTCATCAGGGTTTTCGAGCAAGAGCAGAAGGAGGTTGGCGCGAAGTACCTCGTTCAGGGGACCATAGCACCGGATTGGATAGAATCCGGCGGTGGTGAGCGGGACGTCATAAAGAGCCACCACAACGTAGGGGGCATCCCAGAGGACATAGATCTGGAAATTGTTGAGCCCCTCCGAGACTTCTACAAGGATGAGGTTAGGGACATTGCAAGGCTGTTGAAAATCACATCCTCCGAGAGGCAACCATTCCCAGGTCCCGGCCTAGCAGTAAGGGTGCTTGGAAACGTCACTCCGGACAGGGTACAGACATGCAGAGTGGCTTGTGACATCGTCGAGAGGGGAATAAGAAGGGCTGCAAAGGAGGGTGAATGCGATCTGCCATGGCAGTACTTTGCTGCCCTACTCCCAGTTCGTTCGGTTGGTGTGCACGGCGATGCCCGGGTCCATGGTGAGACCATTGTGATCAGAGCAGTGACGAGCCTCGATGGCATGTCAGCAAGATACTCCCCAATCCCACACGAGGTACTCTCAAAGATCAGCACGGAGATCACCAATACACTGAAGGGTCAAGTGAATAGGGTTGTTTACGACATAACCCACAAGCCTCCCGGGACGATTGAGTGGGAGTAGGGCAAGCTTTCTGGGAAAAGCCCATAGGGGCACCGTCAGACAACATCTAGGGTGGAAATGATCCAAGACTCTCTCAATTCACCAATCGATTGATTGATTTATGATCGTGCAGGCCCGGGGCTGGGCCGACATAGCTTAGTTGGTGGAGCGGCGGACTGTTAATCCGCAGGTCGCAGGTTCGAGTCCTGCTGTCGGCGCCAATCAAGGACGCTCTGGCGTTAGTACGGATCAGGGTCCGCGCAGGCTCTCTCGATTGTCGATTGCCCAACTGTAGAGCTCCCTTAGAGTCGGCTCAAGCTCGAAGGCGACCTGAGTAGCTTGGTACTCAACTGTCAACGGGATGGTGTTATGCGAATACCGCCTCACTAACCCGGCCTTCTCCAGCTCCTTCAGCCTGCGGGAGAGGGATGTCGCAGATATGGCACAGAGGTCCTGGATTCTGCTGAATCGAAGTGGAGCCCGAGCGGAGATGATAACTTGCAGGACGTTCATCATGCTAGCCCTGGATAACAAACGGAGTATCTCGTCTAGGCCCGCGCGGTCCTTGGGGGAGAGCCCCTCCAGGAAACTTCCGGAGGTAGGCCTCGGGATATGCCCATCCCCGATAAATATCGAAGTGGTGCCCTCCACTGTCAGCGACATAGTCACTGTGACTACCAAATTCACCCTATTACCAGCCAACTCAGGGAGCCAAACGCCCCATTCAGTTCCGTCAGGCTCGACAGCTCCCCACTCGTATGTTCCGGGGGCCACCATCAGGACATGTTCCCATAGCCCATCCCCGATTTCCGCCATCGGTACTTGATCCCAGTTGGTGAAGGAGCCTTTCAGGCGAGGCTCTTTGACAAATCCGCTTTGGTCCGTCACTGTGAATCGGACCTCTGAAAGCCGAGGCCTCTGACCTGCCATGAAATTGCTAATTCATTTTGCATTATGAATGTCCTGTCTCCTCAATGTTCACGATATGAGGCGAGCCACAATATATGATGAATCCTAATCAAAAACATGGCGAGAGGGAAGACCCATGAGGCTCCAATTGCAAAACTACTAGCCGTTGCGCTTTTTGTCAGCCTTACTGGGACAGGTCTCACTCAGGCTACAGAGGTGGAACATCAGACTTCACCAAATGGATACGTCTCACAATTCGGCCCCGGGTTCTCTGAAGTAGAAATAGTGTCCAGCGCACAAGGGCTTGATGAGCCTCGGGATCTTGAATTTCACCCCAGCCCTCAGCGTTTGGGCGAGCTGTGGGTCGTCAACAGAGCAACAGACAGCGCTACGATTATCCAAAATGCAGGCAATTTAGATCAGACATCAGAGACTCGACAAGATGCATATGGATACCATTTCATGGAAGAGGTCAGCGCGATAGCCTTCGGTGCAAATCATGCCGAGTTCGACTACCAATTCGCCACCGCACAGGAGTCCAGAAACACCTACAATGGACAAGGCGATCCAAACGATTTCATGGGCCCAGCACTTTGGCCCTCCTCACTGGATCACTACGCTGTCGAGAACCAGGAGTCTGGCGGCCTGTTGGGCAGTCACCTCGATATGTTGCATGAGAGCCCACTCGGAATGGGCGTTGCCCATGACGTGGAGAACGCATATTGGTACAATGACGGCTTTTACGGCGAATTGGTCCACTACGATTTCAACGAGGACCATGACACGGGCGAGGATGACCATTCTGATGGTGCGGTCAAGAGATACACGGAAATCAATCTCACTCGCGTAGCCGACGTACCCGGACATATGGACAAGGACGAGGTCTCCGGCATTCTCTACATCGCTGATACTGGCGGGGGAAGAGTACTTTGGGTGAATACATCAGATCAGGATACCACAATCACCGACATCTCTGGCTCTGAGTCCCAGATGGAGGTGCTTGCGGAATACAGCGAGGTCACTGACGTCGAGTGGGGGGTCTTGTCCTCGGGGCTGTCAAGGCCATCGGGCCTTGTAGTCCACGAGGACAAGGTCTTCGTGTCCCAGAATGGCAACAATAGGATCACTGCATACAACCTCGATGACACGGGGAAGGCTGCATTTGGATCCAGGACTGTGGAAACCAATGCCAGTTCCATAATGGGATTGGAGATAGGCCCATCCGGGAAGCTGTGGTATGTGGATGCGGAGAAGGACGTCGTCGTTAGGCTCGATCCACATCCAGACAGGGACTACGACGAGGTCAGGGATAGCCTAGACGTCTATCCTGACAACCACCTATTGTGGTCGGACCAAGATGGGGATGGCTTTGCCGACCAACCCGGAACACCAACGTCGGACGACTGCCCACAGGCTGGCGGAACATCCACGATAGGCCTACGAGGTTGCCCTGACTCGGACGACGACGGTCGGGCCGATCTCTCTGACGACTACCCTGAGGACGAGACTCAATGGGCGGATACAGATGGAGACGGGTATGGCGACAACCCATCAGGAATCGATCCAGACAGCTGCCCATACACCACGGGATACTCAGAGTACGATCGGAAGGGATGTCCAGACACCGATGAGGACGGCTACTCGGACCCCAGTCCTGACTGGACGTCGAACGATGGGGCTGACGCATTCCCCTCACACGACTCCCAATGGAGCGACTCCGACTCCGATGGCTATGGCGACAACCCCGCTCCTGCCTACCTTCCGGATGACTGCCCCCAGTCATCGGGGTCGAGCACCGAGGACAGGAGGGGGTGCCCAGACAGCGACGGAGACGGATGGTCGGACGATGGCGACGCGTTTGAGGGCGACACGACGCAGTGGCGTGACTCCGACTCCGATGGCTATGGCGACAACCAATCCCCTGCCACGACACCCGACTCCTGCCCATCGGTGGCTGGGAACTCGTCAATCGGGCCGATGGGATGCCCAGATGGTGACGGCGATGGGTGGTCCGACGAAGCGGACTCACATCCCGACTCCAACTTGATGTGGTCCGATTCGGATGGCGACGGATTCTCAGATCAACAAGGAGCACCTCTATCGGACGACTGCCCCGACCAATGGGGCAAATCCGACCAAGACAGATCGGGGTGTCCGGATGGGGATGGGGATGGCTGGTCCGACGAGGGGGACTTCTATCCCTTGGACCCCAACCGTCATTCTGCAGCCAGTTTATTGATATACATCGGGGTTGGCGCAACGATCTTGGCAGTGACCGGGCTATACGTCTACAATAGAAGGTGACAGCCACCCCCTAATGCTGAGTCACCAATCCGGGTTCAGACCCCCTCCGGGATACGATCCCTTGGGATCTGCCCGACGGGGCTTCCATGGAACCCCCAATGTCCATGCAAGCTCCTTGGAATCGAGCTTCCCTGCAGTGAAGAGCCACGACACGTCCAAGTCGGTTTTCGACTTCTTGTTGGGGTAACGGCAGATTACGACCTTGTTGGAGGGAGGTGGCCCTTTCTCGCCGTTTGCAGAAGGCCCTGTGTTGATTCCCCACGTCCTGACGACACTCACCTTGGAGAGCTTGACGGAACCGTGGTCGACATCGTAGAACGACGTCCCGGGCAGGCTCTCGAAATGGTTGATCTGATCGTTCTTCCCGTCAATGGTCAAGGTGTGTTTCACAAGAGCACTTGCAACAACCCCGAGTAGGAGGAAACCCCAGCAAAGGCCAGTGATGGGGATGGTAATCAACAAAGCCAACGGCTGAGAGAAACCGACGATATTTATGACCCCGCCGAAGAACAAGAGCGGGCTGCATAGTATCAACAAAAGGATTGCACCAACGGGATCTGGCGTTTTCGTAAACACAATTGGAGCATCTTGGTTTTCCCACCACTCCTTCGAGCCACCCTCTATCTCCCCCGGCTTGATGAATGGGAGCAGGTCAATCTGCTTGCCGGTGTCGTACCTCTGATCTGGTGCAAACATATCGTTGATCGAAAAGGAGTTCTCTTTGAGGCGCTCTCGCAATTCATCGAACATTATCGCCGAATCCTCGCCCATGACCGACGAAGCCTTCTCCTCCGCCCTTGCCCTACACCTGTCCTTCCTCCATTTATTCTCGTTGTAGTAGTGGGCGATACTCTGGAAAGTTCGAATCACCCCCTCTCTGGATATACGGTCCTCATCGAGGTCCCCGATCAGACCAGCATTGATCCCCCTGATCGTCAACTCGGATTCTCTGGGGAGCCTGAGGAAGGTCCTCCCAGTCTCTTCCCGAATCCTATCCATGTCCTCTGAGGAGGAACGGAAATCGAACCTTTCGAGAATCCCTGGGAGCCTGACTCCATCTGTGTTTGGAGATTCTATGAACCTCATTGAATCTGACAAGGCCTCATGATTCTGCAACGCCCATTCTGCTCTCCCAATCTGTAGGCACTCCAAGAGGAAGAACTCCACAATGTGCGAATTCCTCCACTCGTTGAATGGCTCGAAGGCCCAGTCGCCCCCGTTATTCCTGTATCTAACGAATTTCTCCCTCATGTAGAGCTTTATCCTCAATATTTCATAAGCATCTTTTTTGGGCCTCAAGCCATCCATTGCCTGACGATACCTAACGGTGTCCAACTCGGCCGAAGGGACCTCTAGTATCAGAATCCCTAGTTGGCCGGAGACGAAGTCTATGTTGTATCTAGGAGGGGGTGGCCCCAAGTCCTCGAGATACTCGGTAGTTGACAAATCTTGATTGAAATCCTCTTTTTGGATGTCATCAATCTCGAAGTGAGAAAGGATGTTGTCATAGACCCTGCTCGGATATTCGATCCGCACGGGCCAAGCCTAGACCACGTGGCTTTGTACTTTTAGGCGCCTCATAAGTGATGCCAATCCAAGTAGTTTGACATTGCACATTCCATACTGTTGATATGCTCGGCGCGATAGGCAAAGTTTGAATCCAAAGATTCCAAGATTGAAATATGCGGGGTTTGATGCGTGGAATAATCCTTGAATTGATCATAATCGCAATGCCCAGCTGGATGAGGAAAGGCATAGGGTCCCTGTTAATCGTGTTCGGCTTGGGGCTAACCACAATTGGTTTGTTGCCCCTCATCGGAAGCTCAAGCGGTGATGTCGGTTGGGGGGGTTTGGCCGTATTGCTCCTCGTCCCAGGTGTATTCATGACAGTCAATGGAATAGGCATCCTAAGGTTAGGGAGATAGTAAAGAGTTGATTGGATTGCCGTGCGCACCGTTGGGGTGATTAGGGGGATCTAGGGTACAAGAGCGCCTATGGAGTTTGATATCACAGAAAAGATCAATATCGATTAATTTGAATGATAGCCAAGGAGGTGTATACATGGCAGGACAAATAGGAAGGTTGGGTTTGGCCGCTAGCGCGGTTTCCATACTCGCTTCGATCTACATTTACTTCATGCATGATGGTGGCAATGCAGATCTTGGCATATTCGTTGGTCTCTGGGCCCCAACCCTGATCCTCTTCTCGCAGGAAATAGACAAGATGATGGAAGAATGATCCTTCAAAACTCAATCAAGGGTTTGCCCTTGTTGACTACTTGAACGCTTGATAAATCGACTTGTAATCTCTGATCATCCTTTGGCCTGTGAACCGAGGGCCGACCGAGATCGCGTTTTTCATTATTCTTGTCCAGTTCGACCTACTGGATGACCATGTTGGAATCACTTCGTTCTCCATGATGTTGTACAGCGACTCAGCGTCCCTGTCGTCGTCCCTGTCCTCTTCTTTTCTCCCGATGCCCCATCCGTTTTCTCCGTGTCTGCATGCCTCAGGCCACCATCCATCCAGTATCGACAGGTTCGGCACGCCATTCATCACGGCCTTCATTCCAGAAGTGCCGCTGGCTTCCATGGGCCGTACCGGGGTGTTGAGCCAGACATCGACCCCACTAGTCATCGCTAGTCCAGTGGCCATGGAATAGTCCTCTAGGAACGCCACTGGTATGTCCTCTAGCTCTCTGGCAGCGGCGAAAACCTCCTTGATCAGGCGTTTACCGCCTTCGTCGCGGGGGTGGGCCTTGCCCGAGAAGACGAACTGCAGCCTACCTCCTCCCATCTCATTGAGCCTATTGAGGTCCCTGAAGACCAATGAGGCTCTCTTGTAGGTGGCGAATCTACGTGCGAACCCCACCGTGAGCCTATTGCCGTCTAACTCAATGCCTGTCATCGACCTAACAAGCTCCCTCAGTACTGCCCTTGACTCCGCTCTTGCCCTTTCCAGCCCTGTGTCGCTCAGGATCTGAGCTTTCTCCAATAGGTTACCATCGGACCTCCAACCATCCAATTCCTCGTCGTATAGGCGGGCCATCGTGGGGGAAATCCAAGTGGTGTGATGCACTCCATTGGTGATCGGCGCAATCGTCACTTCTGGGAACATCTTGGAGGCAACTTCCGCATTGAGATGTGAGACAGCATTCACCCTTCCAGCCATGCCTATTCCGAGGTGGCTCATTGAGCATTGTCCCTCGTGCGTTGCAATTTCCCTCTCAGGGCCTCCAATGAGGTCCCCAGTCACATTGTTCACTAGGTCCCAGTCGAACTTGTCGTGGCCAGCGGCGACTGGTGTGTGCGTGGTGAAAAGGGTTCTTTTCGAGCACTCTTCCCTGGTCCACCCCTGCCTGATCATCTCGAGGCCTGCGAAGGAGCAATGCCCTTCATTGAGGTGGAGACCCTTGAGTGGCCAATGCCCAAGGGCTTTGAGGGCCCTGATCCCACCAACGCCCAGAAGGTACTCCTGCCTGACTCGCATGTCGTCCCCGCCCGCATAGAGTCTGTCTGAGAGCTTCAGGTGCCTGTCTTCGTTTGAAGCGTGCCGCGTGTCTAGGAAGTAAACGGGGACCTCATGCCCCTCAATTCCCTTGATCACGGTCGTCCAAATCTTTGAGTTCAAGACATGCCCGTCCAGTGGAATCTCGAGTTCTAGCCCAGTGTCCCTTAGGTGTTTACTGGGATCAAGGTCAGGATAGGTCTCTGTTTGATTCCCCTCCGAATCCAAATGCTGCCTTCCGTACCCCTCTCGGTAGAGAAGAGTGACCGCTGTGATATCGATCCCCTCGTCTGCTGCTGATTTCAAGTGGTCACCAGCTAACACACCTAATCCCCCAGAGTAGGTGTGCAACTCGCTGTAGAGGCCAATCTCCGCACTGAGGTAAGCAATCACGTCGAGACAACTCCCTATTCCTTGGATTCGAACTCAATCTCGGTGCTATCCGGCGGGGATTTGGACCGGAAGGATGCCGCAAGTATGGTCAATGCGAAAATCGCAAGGAGGATTATGAGGGCTCCGAGATCATCGGACTGGGCGTCGACCTCATCGAGGCCGGCGCCATTATCGCCATCGTTCGGCTGAGGGGGCTCACCCAGATTCCCAGACTGAATCAAAATCATATCGCCACTGTTCCCAGAGACGTCGGTGTATTGGACCCTAATGGTGTGATTTCCCGAGGGGATCGAGAGAGTGTAATCGTGAACTCTGTCCGTTGGGTATTGAGCACCCTGGGTGTTTGTGCATGAGGCGTTTGTGCAGACCTCGAAGACGATGGAGGACGGTTCGGTTGTGTAGAACGAAACTTGGTACTCTCCTGAGTCCTCTCCGAAACCGGCGCCCAGCATATCCGGGGCATCTTGGTCATAGCCGTCGCTGGTGACGAAATAGATGGATTCCGATGCACCCTCGGCCATCACCGTTGCAGTGTAGGTAGATCCTGCTTCTAGCCCATTTACTAGTCGCAAGTTGTCGGAGTCTGTGGAGGTCCATGTCTCATCAACAACAGTGCCTGATTCGCCTGTCACTAAGACTCTCATCCCCCCCGCTTTGGCCGTCGACCAAGACAACAGTGCCGATGATCCTGACACACCTATGGCATTCAGCCCATACACTTGTTGTTGGATCGGTGGCAACTCAACGCCCTCTAGCTTGGAATAGGCCATCATTTCAACGTCATAGGACCCGAGCATCTCCTCTTGATTCACAGATTCTGGGAGGAGGACGTCCCAGATCGTCGAGTGGTACTTCTCGAGGTTCTGTGAATTCGGGGGGGACCCGCCTCCTGCAACCCATGTGGAGGGATTCTCATCAACCGCTCTCAATTTCCCCTGTCCATACCCGTCCTGGCTCCCAACTACGATGAGGAACCTCGATGATGCGAGGTCTCCTTGCAAGATGTTCTTGGAGACTGTGGCGACTATGGTGTCAGTGTCGGGATTCCCTCTTGCGTCGATTCCGGCGGTTATCCTCGTCGAGGAGTCGTGGGCCATCCCATACACGGGGCCCGCCTCACCTACCAACATGACTGCGGATTCCCATCCCCAATCGGGGGAGGTTTGGGCATAGGTTCCCGGGAAGAGGTCGATCCTTCCTCCTGGAGCAGAGTCGACGTAGATCTGGATGTTCGCATGCGACCATCCCCACATCATGTTCCAGCCATTTGTTATCTCGGCCATCTTGAACGTGAAGCGGACATTCCACGCACTCTGGTCTATTGTGACGTGCTCGAGGTCAAACAACCCCGCGCCGGGTTGGAAATCGCCGGCAAGGGGATACGTGTAGTCTCCATCGCCGGTCTCGTCCCCAAGCGGGTCCGCCATGTCTAGGATGCGGACCCAAGTCTCGAGGTTGGGCATTGTTATGTGCAAGGGTGGCGTAGGTGCCATCTCAACGTCCAGACCTTGTCCGGCAGCCCTGCTTTCGTACAGGCTTGTCACAACACTGACCCTTGTGAATCCATTTGGCTCCAGACCTGCCGAAGCCCATGGAATCCTAACCTCAAAGACATCATCGGCCACGACCAAACCAAGTGCGCCTTGCTCGTACAGGGACCATTCCTCATTGCCCTGTGAGAGGAATGTGTTGTACGTCATCCTGCCATCGCTTCTCAATTGGCCAAAATCAAACCATAGCATCTTGGTCGTCGGCATGTTTAGGGGTTCCATTCCGTAATACGTGTGGAAGTTTGCCTGTGGGACGTTGTTGTCAACCGCGTTTGCGGCCATGATGTAGATCTGGATGTGGGGCGTCCCTTCGCCGGTTGTGGTTTGTGCTAGGAACGACTCTATCCCCTCGACCTCGATTTTCATGTGTATGTTGTCTGAGTCATAGCCTATCTCCAACCCTGTCACGCCATGATCTGATGGTTCCGAACCAACATCGTATGCAGCGGAGGACTCCCATTCCCCCTCGAATTCCAGACCATCATACAAGGGCTGCATGAGGCCCGAGGATTCTCTCGTAGGCGTCGCAACAAATTCTGACAAGTCCAACAGATCCGGGGGTAATCCTTCACCTAGGCTCTCATAGATGGTTCTGAGATGGGTCCTGAATAAGGCATCGAATTGACTATCATCTCCAGAGTCTTGGTCCGCGCCATACCACCAGAACCAATCGCTGCCCTGTGCTGCCATCAAGGCGTGCCTGGCATGTGGTAGACCAGGGTGATTTGGCTCATCATTCAGTACTCGGAGGTAAGTATCCCGGGCAGATACGAGTCGGTGCCAACCCATGGTCTCCTCCTCCTCGCCAGCCCATGTTGAAAGATCGCCCTGGATCCAAGACCCCGTACCAAGCTCTTGAAGCCTGGGAAGATGATCCGACCCTTTCTCATCCAAGTATTGGCCGGGCGTCATAGTCCTAATCGCGGGATGGTCCTGAAGTGCATCAAACCAAGCATGGAGGAAGGCTCTCCCGTTGTCAGTATTGCCAAAACCACTCATGAAAAGCCAATTCTCCCCATCTGCAGCGACAGTCAATAGGTGATCCTCCGGGTTCCCTCCAGAATTGATGACATCCTGCCTCTTGGCTAATACCTCTGAAATGAAGTCTGAAACCGCGTCTTCAACTGACATGTCGCCGTATGTGAAGCTGATTCTGTCCGAGAGCCCGGTCTCCCTGAACACCATCATCAATTCTTCCTGTCCGGATTGGACCATCCATGGTGTTGTGATGTCCATAGTCGACGCTTGAGAGGGGTAGCCCCCCCCGACTTTCACCGACTGCGACAGTACCTGTTTGTCGCTTACCGCCCATTGTATGCCATTCGATATCATGGGGGGCACAACTAACTGGGATACCGCCTGTTCAGAGGGCCACATTCCTGTTGGACGGATACCAGTGCTCTCCTGGAACAGATCCAGGCCCTCGGAAACTTGATCCTCCACATCGCTGATCCAAGAGGTCTTGTCAACTGGTATTCCGTCTTCGTATGTCCATCCCGGCATCGCCAAAAGCGGCATGATTGGATGATATTTCGGCGTGGTAGTGAGCTCAACTTGCGAGGTATTAGCGAGATTCGAGTACAGTGGCATTACATTGAGCATCTGCTGGCTTTGATAATCCAGCACTGTGGCGAGGTCGTGAATTGTGTAGGGTGCTCTTTTTTCGAAGATGGATTGCATCTCAGTGCTGATCGCGTCATTCGTCAGGAGGTAGTCGTATTCACCTCTAACGAGCGGGCCGGAGTTTTGGAATAGATGGAAAAGGACTGTCATGTCAAGGAGATGTTGTGGATGGAATATCATCCCTGACTTGGGCGATCGAGAGTCTCCCGGAACAGGCACATAGCTCCTGACAAATGCCGGGTCACTGGCATCCAATCCGCCCTTCAAATCCCCGTATGATTCACTCGACGGAGACATCCAGCCCAGATCAGGATGACTGCTGTCGACGTCATACACCCATGGCTGAATCCGGAAGTACTCGAACATCATCTGGGATAGTTCCCACTCACTGAGATCGGTTGGGTAGTCTGTTGCAAAGCCCATTGAATCCGTCACCCAGTTCGATCTAGCTAGCTGCAGATGGAGATCCATGGTTGATGGCAATGAGTAGTCTTCCAATTGTTCGATCAGTGAGGGCACGATGTTGTAGGTTATGTTGGTTCCAGGGTACAACCCTAGAATTCCTGGGCTGTCGATGTATTCATGGCTGCCATGTACCCTTACCCATGGAAGCTCGTAGAATCCCGTTTCGATGTCCTTGTAATACGGTTGATGCATGTGTAGGATGATTGCCAAGTTGATTGGACCATGTCCATCATTTGCAGTTGCCCCCTCGTCAGCGGACACCATGCCCCCTATGGGCATCGTGGTCATGATCAGCGCCATGAACAATCCCGTTAACAGGCCCTTTTTGTTTTCATGAACTCCCCGATCCAATTCAGTCACCCCTAAGTTGATTCGCCCTGTGAGGCTGAGAATGTATCAACTTTGCACTACAGAATTGATAGTGTGAAATCAGTCATAACAGCCAATTTATTTGCCTCCGTCTCATACAACCAGGTTGTGAGAACCAGTGGCATATTGCTCCCAATTCAATCACTCCCCCACGACAACTCCCCAGGATCTCTGAGGTCAGCGTGTGTCGAGGCAATAGGGGCGTTCAGTTCAATGGGCCTCGGGATATGGCAGATACTCCCACTAAACCCGCCTGATTTCGTTGGCTCTCCGTACGCGAGCCCTTCAGCGTTCGCTCTTGATCCGGATCTCCTCGTCCCCCTAGCAGGGGACATGCCAGATCCAACACCTGAGGACGTGGACAATTGGCTCGCTCACAACAAATGGGCAGAATCATGGTCATTGTATCGTTTATTGAAGTCCAAGGACAGCAGGAGCTGGACTCACTGGGGTTTATTTTCAAACCCTGACAAAGAAATGTTGGAGTCATTGAGATTGGAAAACTACCAGGCCTACGAGAACGAATTGATCACCCAATGGAAATTGGCTGCCTCGATCAAGGAAATTGAGCGAACAGCCAAGTCATGTGGAATCCTCCTAATGGGGGACTTGCCACTCTATGTCGCGCACGACTCAGCAGATGTATGGTCTAACAAGGGACTTTTCAACGTGGAACTTGATGGGTCCCCCATAGAGTTGTCCGGCGCCCCTCCTGATGATTTCAATCACATTGGCCAATTCTGGGGAAACCCCACATATCGATGGGAGGACCACGAGTCCACAGAGTTCGAGTGGTGGAGGGAAAGGATGCGAGTGGCGGCATCAAGGACCCCTGGGATCAGATTGGATCACTTCATCGGAATCGCAGAGTATTGGGCCATCCCAGGTGAAGCGCAAGACGCCACTTTCGGGGCATGGAAAAAAGGACCTGGGTCCAAACTACTGTCCGCGATTTTGGGAATTGCTGATTTCGTCATTGCTGAGGATCTGGGGATGGCCGGTGATGACGCAATCCGTTTGAGGGACAAATACGGACTACATGGCATGTCAATACTACAATTTGGCTGGGGTACTGAAATGCCTCCCCATCACATCAACTGCATCCCAGACAGAGTTGTGGCTTACACGGGGACGCACGACAATGATACCTTCAGAGGGTGGTACTCAAAACTACCACCAAACCAGAGAGAAAAGGTGAGGAAAGAGCTAGGCTGTCCATCCTCAGAGATACACAAAGAAGCCGTCAAGAGGCTGTTGCAGTCCAACGCTGAGATCGTCGTCATCCCCCTACAGGACATCCTTGGGCTTGGCAGTTCGTCAAGGATGAACACACCCGGAATGGTCAGCAGGCGAAACTGGTCATGGGTGTCACCGGACGATTGGATATCCCGTATCAAGGGGTCATGGTTCTCCGAATCGGTGAAAACGTCGGGCCGCCTGCCGTGGTCTAATGAATGACGCCCACGTACTCGGAATCGATATCGGCGGGTCATCAGTAAAAGGGGCAATCATTGACGTGTCCATTGGTGCAATGGTGACGGATCGGCTTGAGTTCCCTCACCAACCGCTCCCCAATTTGTCTTCACTTGTCGACTCGATCAACAAGGTTAGGAGGCAGTCAGGCTACAACGGCGATCAAGCGGGAATAGGCTTCCCAGGGGTGGTGGCAGGCACAAGCATACTGAACGGCCCAAATATTAGCAGTGAAGTGCGGGGTACCACCCTATCAGAGTCAATAAATGGATTGGGACTCGAAAATACACTTCTTAACGATGCAGATGCTGCACTTTACCACGCGATTAGAAACACCGATGTCTGCCGCGGCCATGACACAGCGTTGATGATCACGATCGGGACCTCCATCGGAACAGCCTTGTCTCAAGGGGGCAGGTTGATCCGGAATATCGAATTAGGCAGGGTCCGCGACGAGAAAGGCAACAGGCTGGATAAGAATGCTAGCCAAAAGGCCAGGTTGACGAACGACATGTCAGATGACCACTGGGCAATGCAACTCAGTAAAGCAATTCGACACATTTCACTTTTGACCTCCCCTGACATCGTGCTTTTGAGTGGGGGAGTGACTGAGTCTCCAGGGGGATGGTTCGATAAGATAGAGGCCGCGGCTGATCTCGTAATAGCCCCGGGTTCCAACAAAGCAGGCATCATCGGCTCTGCATGCTGGCATCATGACTCCAAGAAATAGCGATGCAATAGAAATGTGGAATTTTTCGACTCCGAATCATACTAACAAATTGTTACCTAGATAGTTAATATTCTATCACGGCGTCCGCGGCCCCATGGACAACAAGATACTGTCCCTCTTGCTAAGCATGCTGATGGTCTCCATGGCCGCAGCAGGATGCTTGGGCGGAGATGATGATGACACGACAACGACCGACGTGGAAGGCTGCACAGACAGCACCGCCACGAATTACGACGCCGATGCAACAGTGGATGACGGATCATGCACTTTCCCACCGGTGGCCGGATGCATGGACTCCGAGGCAAGCAACTATGATTCAGCTGCTGTCGAAGACGATGGCTCTTGCACGTACAGCCTGACAGTCTGGCACTCCTATGCGCTCGACTCCACCGAGGAAGAGGCTTTCAACAACGTTATTGCGGCGTTCGAGGCAGCAAATCCAAACTACAACCTCGATGTACAATACGTGCCATTCGACGACCTCAAACCCCAATACGTGACCGCAGCACAAGCCGGGTCAGCACCTGACGTATTCAGGCTACAGAACGACGCACTGGGCGAGGTTGCGGCCAACACAGTCGGAGGAGTCTCCGTAATTGAGGACCTTGCTCCATACATGACTCCGGCCGAGCTCGCAGCCTATGGCACATCCATGTCTGGCGTGACTGTCAATGGACAGATTCTGGGACTACCCCAGTCCGGCGACTCTCTCGCTCTGTACTACAACAAGGACGTCCTGGATCTCGTAGGCGTTGACTACACGAACATATCGTCGTGGACCTTCGAGGATTTCTACGGCGCTGCAGTCACAGTTAGCATGGCATCCGACAACCACTGGGGACTTTGCTTCCCATACAAGGCGGCATACCAGTTCTGGCCGTGGCTGACCGGATATGGCGGCGCCATCTTCGACGACCAAGGCAACCCAACGATCAACTCTGCCAGCACCGTCTCCGCAATACAGACCATACAACTGGCTCTGTACGGACAACCAGCGGGCGGAACGGGCCCACTCCCTGATGGCAGTGCACCTTCCGTGTTGAAGCCAGGCTGCGATTGGGGCAACATGGAGGACATGTTCAAGGACGGGGAGACCGCTTTCATCATACAAGGCCCATGGGCATACGGCGGCATTGAGGCCTCCAACGTCAACTTCGGCCACACTGTCATGCCCCTTTCCGTCCTCGGGATACCATTCAGCCCATTCGTGGGTATGAAGGGCTGGTCGGTATCCTCAAGCTCGGACGCCAAGGGTGCTTCCGTCACCCTCACAAAGTACCTATCCGGATATGACAGCCAAGTGGAGTTCGCGAAAACCGCAAAGCTCCTTCCAGTCATGCCGTCTGTCCTAGACGACGACGATGTCAAGACTGACTCTGTGGTTGCCGGATTCGGCGCCCAGATGGCCAGAGGCTTCGGTGCGCCGGCATATGCAGCCATGGGTTCCATCTGGGGTCCAGTGGACTCCATGCTGGCCGATGTATTCGACAATGGGATGGATCCAGCCGATGCCGCAAGGAAGGCACAAGCTGCAATCGAAAAGGCTCTAGGCATGGACCTGACTGTAGACGATGATGCTGATGATGACGGCTTCACAATCGATGGGGCCAACGCTGACTGCAACGACAACGATGCCACGGTTTACCCTGGTGCTGATGACCCAGAAGGGGACATGATCGATCAGAACTGTGATGGTATCGACGGAGTCGATGTTTCTGTCACGGTGACCCTGATGGTGCATACTGATGATTCTTCGATAACAGCTGTCAACTTCAAGGGCGCATATGCTGGGTGGGCACTCAGCGCAGGAGCCCAAGATGGCATGATGTGGTCTGCAGATGTCACAGTTAATCCCGGCACCTACGAATGGGGAGCAGAGGACCAGAGTGCTAACTGGCTCGGAACCATGGGCGAGAGTGCAGATGGGACGATAGCAGAGTGCACAGACGATACGGGTGCTGCTGCTAACTGCACGTTTACCGTTGCTGCAGATGGATCGGTTTCAGGAATCATGAAGATTCACTACATGATGCCATCTGCCAGCTGAGATGCCGGTGAATACAGAATAAACTGAGGTAAAACGCAACAAGGAGCGAGGGCGATGAGGGGCAGGTTGGCGGTTTCGTCCGCCATCGCCCTCATCGTGCTCCTCCTAACTTCCAACGCCGTGGCAGGCGCTCCACCATTAGTCACTGAGGCCTCCATAGACGGTGACGTAGACCTGAACAACAGGGTTAGATACGGCTTTCAAACTGTCGAAGGCTCGGAGAGATACAACATCCAATACAGCGATGTTCCCTTCACCAATCTATCAGAAAGCATCTACAACGGCCAATCGCAACCGGGGCCACAAGCCTGGATACTGGTTTCCTCGGAACCCGAAGATGACCCCGACTCCCCAGAGACCCTCAAGTTCCTAATATGCTGGTGGGCACGAGTTGATCTCCCTGATTCCCTTGCAGGAGATTTCCAATCCGACCCTGATTGGAAGGAGCCTACCTTCCTAGTTGGCATGCCCATCGTGCCGCCTGAGGCAGTTTCCGTGGTTTGCGACCTTCCGGGGATTGTGAGGGGGCAGGAGGTCTACATCGCAACGGTGTCTGTCGATGCAAATGGGGAATTCACCGATGATGGCCTAGAGGTCCTATCAGCGATAACACTCGCAGAATCTGCGAAGCCCCCAGATCCCGACATGACCTCGGTCTACATTGCAATAGGAGTCATCGTCGGCAGCCTTTGCCTAACCGCAGCAGTCCTGTATTTCATCTCCCCAAGCAAGAGAGAAAGGAGTGGATACCTGTTCATTCTGCCTGCGATCCTACTTCTCGCAACACTCACATTCTACCCAGTCGGCTACGGAATATACCTGTCATTCACCGACGAGTCTGCAGAGAATTATGGACAGGGCGAATTCGTGGGACTCGACAACTACGAGACGCTTTTCTCCGATGAGAGGGACTACGACGGGGATGGTGACCCTGGTTTTTGGAGAACTTTCACATTCACGCTAGTTTGGACTTTCGGCTGTGTGGCAATGCACATGCTGTTGGGCGTCATGTTCGCTATGTTACTCGAAAGCGGCATCATCGGTAAGGTCGCATGGCGAACTATCCTACTCATTCCATGGGCGGTGCCGGGCTATATTTCTGTGATCATGTGGAGGGGAATGCTGAACAGGTTCGGTTGGGTCAATGGCATATTGACATCTGACATCGATTATCTGGGCCTGGACAACTGGGCTAAATTCTCTGTAATATTCGTCAACATCTGGATGGGATTCTCTTTCATGACCATGACCACCTCCGGCGCGCTGGCAGGAATCCCGAAGGACATGTACGAGGCCGCCAACATAGATGGCGTTGGAAGGTATCATCGATTTCGCCACCTGACATTGCCACAACTCATGCCAGCCTTGGTCCCATTGTCACTCTTGGGCATGATCTGGACCTTCAATTTGTTCCACGTAATATTCCTGATGACGGGAGGTGGCCCAGATCGCTTCTATGGTGAGCCGGGTGTCACTGACATTCTGGTCACTTTCGTGTATGACGTCGCCTTTATCGATGGCGAATATGGGTTGGGTGCGGCGTGGTCGGTGGTCATCTTCTTGATGCTAATCGTCTTCAGCACCGCGTATCTCGTGGTCACTAAAGGAGGGGAGGTCGAGGGATGAATGAGAACCTAGCCACGAAGTGGTGGACGCCTGTGAGCCTCAGGGGCGTCGTATCGTTCGCATGGATAAGCCTCCTCATCACATCACTGATGTGCGGAATATCCTGGATGAGGGGCGATGATACGGGGACATCGATATCCCTGATGGTCCTGATCGCAAACTCAGTAATTGTCTGGATCCTACCCGAGGATGTCCCGGCTCGCCCAGTGCCTGAGAAATTTGGTTTGTTCGTTGTATGCGGAGCATCCATGACAGTGCTCTCCATGAATTACTTATTCCATAGGTCCGGTACCAACATTGGCCTTACGCTCGTGGATTACTGGATGGCATCCCCTTCATTGGTTGTAGGAGCTGCTGCAGTCGCAGCCGCGATCAAGTCATCGAGATGGTTCATGGGCAAGGCAACCACGAGTGAGGCACTTGAGGGGTTGGAAAGGACGAAGCGACATACTGGAAGAATAACGCAGACAGCAAAGCAGATCGTGCTCCTACATCTTGGGATTTTCGCAATTTTGCCGCCTATCTGGACGATTATGCTATCCCTCTCTCCCGGCAATTCATTGAGCATGGACTTCTCTCTTTCAACTGCGACCCTCGAACATTACAGGAAGATGTGGGAATCAGACCGTTTCTGGGGTTGGCTGTGGAACTCGATCGTAGTTTCTGTCGCAACAACAATCTTCGGGCTAACAGTAGCCTTCCCCGCAGCCTACGGCTTCTCGAGGTATAGGTTCCATGGCCGTAAATTGGGCTTATTCATGTTCCTCATAGTGCAGATGTTTCCGGGCGCACTCATCCTCGTCCCATACTTCATCGTCATGAAGGGCTTCGGCTTGCTCAATACCTATGTCGGCTTGGTCGTTGCATATTCAGTCACCGCCCTTCCTCTTTGTGTTTGGCTGATGAAGGGCTTCTTCGATACCATACCCAGGGAGTTGGAGGAGGCCGCTAGGGTAGATGGCTGTAGCCAACTACAGATCTTCACGCGCATCATTTTCCCCCTCTCACTTCCGGCAGTGGCGGTCACATGCCTTTTCTCTTTCCTCGCGGCTTGGAATGAGTACCTCTTGGCACTGACCTTCCTCTCAGACACTGACAGGTACACGCTGCCAGTTGGCTTAGCCTCGATGGTCTCCTCCGCTCAGGCCGGAGACTCATACTGGGGCGATTTTGCTGCGGCTTCGATCTTAATCAGCATCCCTGTAGTACTCTTATTCGTGATGTTCCAGAGGTATCTAGTGGATGGCATGGTCGCGGGAGCCGTAAAGGGGTGATTGTAGATGGCTGGAGTCGGATTTGAGGGTGTTTGGAAGGAATATGACAGCGAAAGCATTGCAGTGAAGGACCTAACGATAGAAGTAGAAAGCGGCGAGTTCGTAGTATTGGTAGGACCATCGGGTTGTGGCAAGACGACCTCCCTCAGGATGCTTGCTGGGCTAGAAGAGATCACAGAGGGCACCATCACGATCGACGGAGTGGTGGTCAACAACCTCCCTCCTAAGGCAAGGGGCATAGGGATGGTGTTCCAATCCTATGCTCTTTACCCTCACATGAGCGTCCAGAAGAACTTGTCATTCGGCTTGCGTATGCAGAAGGGCGAGGGGCGCCTTGGGAAAACTGAGATCGACAACAGGGTCTCAGAGGCCGCGGACCTTTTGGGCCTGACAGAATACCTCGACAGACTCCCGAAGAACCTATCCGGCGGCCAGAGGCAACGCGTCGCGCTGGGGAGGGCACTTGTCAGGCAGCCAAGCGTCTTGTTGATGGACGAGCCCCTGTCTAACTTGGACGCGAAACTCAGGAATCAAATGCGAATCGAGCTACGCCGGCTCCACGAGGAGCTTGGAACAACGACCATCTACGTCACACATGACCAAGTTGAGGCAATGACGCTAGCAGATAGGCTCGTGATAATGAACGAGGGGAGGGCCCAGCAATACTCAACACCACTCGAGGCCTATCACAATCCCTCGAACACCTTCGTGGCCTCCTTCCTGGGGACTCCTCCGATGAATCTGATAGAGGGCGTGGCATCCGGAGGCGTATTCACATACTCTGGTCAGACAGATGGAATCCCCCCTCTGACGAGGGAGTTGCCGGACCGATACTCCGGCTACGAGGGCCAATGCACCCTTGGGTTCCGACCTGAAAATACTGGATTAAAGATCGGTGAGGAAGGTGGAAAATTCAACATCGCAGGATTCGAGTCCCTCGGCTCCGAGACCGTGGTCCACCTCGATCATGGGGAATTGAGAATCTCCGCAGTATGGCACAGGCCCGGGCCAGAGGCGAATCACCAGATCACCAACAGAAAAACTTCGGTGAAGGTGACCGTTGAAGAATCGGACATCAGGCTCTTTGACGAGAATGGCATCGCGGTATGACTCTGAGGAGAAAAGACATGAGCTCTGAGGGCCTTTGGCAGTCCGCAGTAGTCTATCAGGTCTATTGGCGGTCTTTCAAGGATGGAAACGGTGATGGAATAGGGGACCTGAAGGGGCTCAGATCCAAGGTAGGGTACCTCTCATCACTCGGGGTTGACGCTATATGGTTGAATCCAACCTATCCATCCCCCCAGGGGGATCATGGGTATGATGTCTCCAACTATTTCGACGTAGACCCTCTTTTTGGGACATTGGAAGAACTCAAGCATGCAATCGAAGAGTTCCACCACCATGGCATGGCGGTCCTCCTTGACATAGTCCCCAATCACGTCTCTTCCCAGCATCCTTGGTTCATATCCGCGAAGGAGGGTGGCGATGGCAATGAAGCTGAGTCGAGGTTCATCATCAGGCAGGGCAAGGGGAAAAGTGGGGGAACCCCGCCAAACGACTGGAAAAGCGTGTTTGGCGGACCAGCATGGTCCAAATTTCCCACCGAGGAAGGCAGACCTCAACGTTGGTACCTGCACATGTTCGATGAGTGCCAACCAGACTTGAATTGGGAGAATCCCGAAGTCCACGAAAGGTTTGATAGAATCCTGGAGCATTGGTACGAGTTGGGTGTCGATGGGTTCAGGATCGATGTTGCACATGGACTGTATAAGGCACCGGGACTTCCTCAAATTGAGACGTTCGCGGGAAATTGGTCCGCATGCTGGGACCAACCTGAGGTCCACGAGGTGTACAGGAGATGGAGGAAGATTTCCAACAACTACGTCCCACGGCGATTCCTGATAGGCGAGATTCACACTTCCTCGAGGGAACGACTCTTGGAGTACGTCGGGGAGGATCAGCTAGATGCCGCGTTCGACTTCTCATTCCTACACCAGCCCTGGTCTGCAGAAGGTTTTGCTGAGAGGATAACTGAGAACATCCAATTTGCAGACAAATCGAATTCGTCCCCAGTTTGGACCCTTTCTAATCATGATGAGACTCGCCATTGGAGTCGATACGGTACTGATCCAGATGGCAAACCGATCAACATCGTCGAAATCTCAACAAGATACAGGTCTCTCATATCTTTGATGTCAGCCCTACCTGGGAGGATCTTCCTCTACAACGGCGAGGAACTCGCGTTGCCCCAAGCAGAGGTACCGGATGAATCAAGGCAGGATCCTGCATTTTTCCGTCAGCCGCCTGAATCAGACTACAAGGGGAGAGATGGGTGCCGCGTACCCATCCCTTGGGAAAAGGAAGGAGAAAATGCAGGATTCTCGACCTTGGAACCATGGTTGCCGATGCCACGAGACTGGCATCAGTATTCTGTCGATTCACAAGACGAAGATCCAGGTTCCATGCTCAACTATTACAGGGAGCAGATCCGTATGAGGAAGTCTAACGAATGGATGGGGCTAGGTGAGGTCTCACAGTTGAGATCGAATGATGGACTGCTCTCCTTCGTCAAATCGAGGGGCCAAGACAGGGTTATGGTGGCATTGAATTTCAATAGCAAACCTATGCGAATGCCAGAAGGCAAGATCCTGTTTAGGAGCGGTTCATGCTTCAACGAGGATCGTGAGTTGCAGCCGGGAGAACTCGTGTTTCTAATTCTCCATGAAGGGGTATGACCAGTCATGTGGCGGATTGAACGTTCTCTTTATTGATCTGGGAGAGATCCACCTTAGTAGGTTCAAAGGTCCTCCCGCCTTGTCATTTGTCCCACTGGCACGTGCTCCCCCGAACGGCTGTTGGGCCACAACAGCCCCTGTGGGCTTGTCATTGATGTAGAAGTTTCCAGCAGAGAATCTAAGTGCATTGGCTGCAGTTTCGACGTCCTCCTCATTTGATGCGAAGATTGATCCTGTCAACGCATACGGCGAGCCCCTGTCGCAGGTCTCCAAGATATCCTTGAAGTTCCCATCTTCATAGATGAACACGGTAAGGACTGGACCGAAGATCTCGTCAACCATGGTCTCTGAGTTTGGGTCCTCTGTGACGATTACGGTGGGCTCGATGAACCAGCCACTTGATCCATCGGATCCACCCCCTATGAAAACCTCACACGTCTCCCTCTTTGCAGCTCTGTCGATATATCCGTTGATCTTGTCAAAGGCTCGCTGGTCTATCACTGCGGTCATGAAGTTCGTGAAGTCCAGTGCGTCCCCCATCTTGATTTTGGAAACCTCATCAGAGAACTTCGAGGATATCCTCGACCACACCGTGGAGGGAATGTATGCCCTGCTTGCCGCTGAGCACTTCTGACCCTGAAACTCGAATGCCCCCCTCAAAAGGGCCACCAGGAGGGCCTCCTCATCACACTCTGGGTGCGCCACGATGAAGTCCTTACCCCCTGTCTCACCAACTATCCTTGGATATGACCGGAAGACGTCCAGAGATTGCCCTATTCTCTTCCATAGGCCTTGGAATGTATCTGTGGAACCAGTGAAGTGGAGGCCGGCAAAATCTGGGTTGGACATTGCGACATCCGCTATATCAGGTCCAGAACACGGAACGAAATTAATCACACCAGGTGGCAGGCCAGCCTCCATCATCAGGCGCATCAATACATAGTTTGAGTGGTATGAGTTCCTACTCGGCTTCCACACAGACGTACAACCCACTATCGCTGGAGCGCTAGGAAGGTTGGCAGCGATGCTTGAGAAGTTGAATGGCGTGATTGACAGAACAAACCCTTCCAATGGACGCACCTCGGTTGAGTTCAGAACCCCCTCTGGGGATACAAGGGGCTGCAACTGGTCGTGGAAGCCTCTGGCATAATGGCAGTTGAACCTCCAGAAGTCGATCAATTCGCAGGCGGAGTCTATTTCCGCCTGATACGCGGTCTTCGATTGGTTCAACATCGTTGAGGCGTTGGAGCGCATTCGCCATGACCCAGCCAATAGATCGGCGCATTTCTCGAAAATGGAACACCGTTCCTCTAGACCAATCTCGATCCACTTTTCTTGGGCCTTAATCGCTGCTTCGCATGCCTGGGCTATCTCCTCCTTTCCCGCGAGGTGAACATGGGCTAGCACGTGTCCGTGGTCGTGTGGAATCACTTGCTTGACGATATTTCCGGTTCGGACTTCCTTGCCTGCAATGATGCAGGGTATGTCGGTCACGGTGCTCATTTGAAGGTCGAGCTCCTCTTTCAGCGCTTTCCGCTCCCAACTACCTTTGGCGTATGACAGTACTGGTTCGTTCGTGGGATGGTCGGGCATGAGACTACACGGGCGGGATCCATCTAACATCGTTGCGCATGTGGCGAAAAAGACATGTGGGCATTCTACCGCTTCGAACCAGACTTTGCAGCGACTCCTGCAATAAGTATCGATGACAGGACGGCCAAGATGCCAAACCCAGGTAACCCGTCGCCTTCTACTCCCTCGAGCGGGGAGGGATCCAGGTAATCACAGATCAGATCGCCATCGGAGTCAGGGGGTGTGGATCCCGAGTCATTTGGATCGTATCCACACTCGATCTCCTCCAGGTCCGACCATCCGTCCCCATCGTCATCCCCGTCTTGGTTATCCCCCGTGCCGTCACCGTCCAAGTCACTCCATTCCTCATTGTCCTCAGGGAAGTCATCCCCATCATCGGGGAATCCATCCCCGTCCCTGTCAACATCCAACTCATCGCAGATCGAGTCAGTATCCGTGTCAGTTGGAACTGAGGTCGATACCAAAGGGTCGGAACCACATCGTTGCTCCTTTTCGTCGGACCATCCGTCCCCGTCATCGTCGAGGTCAGCGACGTCCCCTATCCCATCGCCATCCAAGTCAGAATTCTCTGAGGCGTCGAGTGGAAAGGCATCCCCTTCATCTGGGAACCCATCTCCATCATCATCCTCATCAAGACTATTGCATGTGCCATCCGAATCTGTGTCTTGGGGGGTGATGGACGCCAAGTCGCTCTCCGATTCGCAAACATCTTCCTGCTGGTCCGACCAACCATCGTCGTCATCGTCCTCATCTTCAACAAGATCTGTGTCACAATCTGTTAGTATGAAATCTGGATGTGAGTCATTGTCTGTGTCAAGGTAGGCACAGGAATCACTGGGAAATGAGTCGTCGGCATCGATCACTCCATCGTTATCGAGGTCCTGGTCCATGTAGTCACAGACGCCATCCCCATCCGAATCTCCTGGTACGCTGGTGGGATCAAGCGGATCCGAGTTGCAATCGACCTCCGTTGAATCCGGTACCCCATCCCCCGGGTAGAACCCCTCCCCGCAGACCATCGCAGTTGGACAGGTGTCATCATCTGAATCTGCATTATCCCCTGTGCCATCTCCGTCGTTGTCCCCGCTTTCGGTTGGGTCATTCGGATAAGCGTCATCGGTGTCATCCACACCATCGTTATCATCATCGAGGTCCGTGTTGTCCCCTAGGCCATCCGAGTCTGAATCCTCCCATTCGAAGGGGTCGTTGGGAAATAGGTCGACGTCATCACCCACACCATCCCCATCATCATCACCATCAACGCAATCCGCTAGTCCGTCGTTGTCCATGTCATTGGGTACGGAGGAGTTGTCAAGTGGATCCGATCCGCAGTCGTATTCCACATCATTCGACCAATCATCGCCGTCTATGTCGATGTCTTTGGCGTCGCATTCCCCGTCTCCGTCCATGTCGGCCGGCACGTCGCTGCCCAATTTGGAATCAGAGCCACATGCCTCTTCGTTAAGATCCGAAAAGCCGTCGCCGTCGTCATCATCGTCAGATAAATCGGGAATTCCATCCCCATCGGTGTCGCCCCCCTCCAGAAAATCGCAAATCCCGTTGGAATCCCCGTCTGAGGGGACTGACGCAGGATCGAGGGGGTCAGTCCCGCAATCAGCCTCATCCACATCGCTCCAACCGTCGTCGTCGTCATCGGTGTCTGCGAGCAGCACTGTACCGCCACTGAAGGTCACATTGTCCACGTAAATGGCCTCTGTAGCTGCATTGGATTCGAGTGAAAATTTCAGAGAACCAACGCCTGAACCAGTTAGGTTAGCGCTGAAGGTCGTCCATGTACCCAGGAGTCCGGCATGGGCGGTATCTATGTCTGTCCCAGTTGTGTTAAGGATCGAAACCACCGAGTTGGCCCCCTCGTACCAAACCGAGATTGAGTCGGAGGTCTCCCAGTTTGCATTCACACCGTTAGTCAGCTTTTGCTGTACATAAAGGTCGAATTGAACAATTTCTGCATCAACTGGGTCGAGTATCAGGGTAGAAATCCCATCGACATCCGACATCTGATAGCCTTGTTGACCTTCTGTGAAGCTGCCAACCGTTCCTGTGTACTCCACAGCGCCGAAGTAATCCCCATCAGTAAGGCCGACGCCACCGGTAGACTGGTAGTGAAGTCGGAAGCCAATCTCCCCCGTTCCAGAGGCATTGTGAGCGACATGGGACTCACCCGGATTGTTCCAGAGGAATCGGTTAACACCGCTGTCACCGCTGTCAGTGTATCTCGTACCATTGAGGGGCTCTTCAAACGAGGTGAAGGCCACTACCCCAAATCCGGCGCACCCTGCTTCGACATCATCAGGCAAGCCATCCCCGTCATAATCCAAACTCGCACATGGGTCGTTCGGAAAAGCATCATTGGAATCATCCACTCCATCTCCATCTGCATCGCTAGCTTGGGCCAAAGGTCCGATAGAGACCACGATCAGTAGAATCGCTATCGTTGTTACTCGGCGGCGGCTCATGACTTCAAGAGGGGGAGAGGGCTCATCAAGGTCGCGCATGGGCAAACGCAGAAATTTAGGACCCCTTCGCCACACAGACCACATGAGCAACGAGTTGACAGCCAACCAGATCCTAAGTGCAGTGAGGGATTCTGGAACTCATTATGCATCATCCCTGCCCATGATCGCAAGCGAGAACATACTCAGCCCACTTGTTGCGAGGGCTGTCGCGTCGGACCTTCATGGAAGGTACGCCGAAGGTTTACCCGGGAAGCGGTACTACCAAGGGTGTGAGGACTTCGACACCATAGAATCCATAGGCATAGAGTCCGCCAAAAGGGTATTCAACTGCAATTTCGTAAACATTCAATCGATATCCGGAACCGTATCGAACATCGCGGCTTTGAAGGCCCTGTCGAAGCCTGGTGACTCAATCACAGCCGTCTCGACAGCTGATGGGGGACATATCTCACATGCGAACATGGGGGCCGTGGGAGTCAGGGGGCTGGACCTCCATACCTATGCTTGGAACGAGGACCGAATGGAGCCAGATATTGATAGATCCGCCGAACTGATTCGAGAGGTGGAGCCCAGTGTGGCCCTCTTCGGCCAGTCCGTCTTCCTGTTCCCAACCCCTCTGCAAGAGTTAGCCGATGCTGCCCATGAGGTGGGGGCGTCCGTGATCTACGATGGCGCACACGTTCTCGGCCTTGTAGCAGGAGGAGTCTTCCAAGACCCCCTCCGGGAGGGAGCTGACGTGATGACAGGATCAAGTCACAAGACATTCCCCGGCCCACAAGGTGGATTCCTGATCTCGGACTCTGATCAAGAAAAGTTCCATCGAAAACTCAACAACTCAGTATTTCCGGGCACATGCTCCTCCTACCACTTACACCACGTTGCTGGCAAGGCAGTGGCGCTTGCCGAGTTTGAGGAATTTGGGCAGGCCTATGCCCAGGATATCGTATCGAACGCCAAGGCACTTGCAGAGTCACTTGCAGCACGTGGTTTTGATGTGTTGGCGGAGGATAGGGGGTACACTGCTAGCCACCAGGTCCTGACAAGACACGGGGATCAGGACTCGGGTGCGGGCAAGAAGGCAGCGAGAACCCTCGAGGAATCTGGGATAATCACGAACATGAACATGCTACCGGGAGACACCAAGGCACTTTCACCCTCTGGCCTGAGATTAGGGGTGCCAGAACTCACAAGACTCGGAATGGGTAAGGAGGAGATGGACGAGGTGGCGCACTATTTCGAGAGAGTGCTCCTTAACGGTGAAGACCCGGCTTCCGTTAAGAGAGACGTCACTCGCTTCAAGAGTGACTTTAGTGTCGTCAGGTACTGTTTTGAACCCGGTGAAGCCTACCCCTCAACCGGTTGATGGGGGTCAAGAGGTGACTGGGCGCAAGGGCCAAGCAATACTGATGGCCCTTTTGTTGGCGATCGTCCCGATATCCGGATGTTTGGGCACAACCCAATCCAGCGGCGATCCAAGTGCCTCGGAGGAGTGTGTCGCATCATCCCAAGAACAGTCTTGCCTTGAATCTGAGTTGAGGCCCCAGGACTGTACGCCCGCACAGGTGTACGAAGATTCTGAGTGCAGGGAGATGGTGAGCCCTTCAAATCTGGATTATGGCGATTTTGAATTATCCTTGTACGTTGGGGTTGAGATGACAACACTGACGCCCTCTTTCCTAGGTGATGGTCCCAGTGTGTGGATGATCGCCCCCGAACTGCCCCAAGGACTCGAGTTGGACCCCAACATCGGAACCTTGTCTGGCGAGCCATTGTCGGAATCTCCCAAGACGGTGTACACAATCGTTGCATCCAACCCCGCCGGCTCATCATCAATTTCCATTTCAATAGGGATCGAGTACGAACCTCCTGAGATAATCGAATCTCCAATAGCCCCCCTCATCTGCTTCCTGGGGGTTCCCTGTGAGGGCGAAGTACCCGTAATGACCGGACATCTCCCCTTTACATGGTCCTCGGACCCAGCCTTGCCTGACGGGCTTGAAGTGAACGAAACTGGGGTGATAGAAGGGACTCCAACTAGCCTGACCTCAGGGTCATATGCCATAATGGCCTCCAACGGGGGTGGGTCGGACACTTTCGACCTTGAGATATCAGTAATCCCGCCCCCGCCCGGCGCGTTCGGGTACGAGGACACTCCTGCCGAGTTTAGGGTGGGCGAAGAAGTCCTCCTCGCCCCAACCCCCGATCCTGGCACAGGCTATGATTGGACTATCCAACCAGCATTGCCTGATGGACTACAAATCAACGACCAAGGGATGATCTTCGGCAACCCAATCGAGGAATCAGGATGGCAGTACTACGAAGTCGTCGCCTCGAACGCGCAGGGGGATGCCTCAACCACCCTCCAGATCAGAGTGCTCCAAAACCCTCCGGGACAGGTACAATATTCAGAATCGAGTGCAATTTTGCGAGTGGGGCTCCAAATGGAGCCGATCCAACCGCTGGAGGACTATTCAGTGGATTTTTGGTCGATTGCGCCCCCACTTCCCCCAGGAATATCATTCAACACAGGGAACGGGAGTATATCGGGAACACCTTCCTCGGTCTCCCCACAGCAATCCTACGTCGTCACAGGAGCGAATAGTGGGGGCTCCACACAGGTCACGATAACGATGGAGGTCAAGGTCCAAGCACCCACAGGCATCCAATGGCCATCATTTGAGATCTCGCTATTCCAAGGTGAACAAGTCAGCATAACCCCGACCAATCCAGGCCCTGTTGTCGATACTTGGTCGGCAGACCCACCATTGCCGGCTGGATTGCAGTTCATGGAGAACGGGACAATCCAAGGCACTCCCGTCACCCGTCACGACTGGACCTTCCACTCCCTTTGGGCCAACAACTCCGGAGGATCGCTCCAACAGAGGATTTGGATATCCGTTATCGATGTTGAACAGGATCAATCTGACCTAACTCAAGGACTGGGTGTAGTCGATTACCCGGGCTATGCCTCTCCCATCCTCCCCGTGGGCCGAAACGCGTTCCCGATAGCAGTGGCGGGTCCAGATAAGGTCCCTGTGATATCCGGCTCTCATGTTGGAAAGGGGAAGATGATTGGCTATGGCCACGAGTCTTGGGTTGACCTCGTGTCCAATCAAACAGCACTCACCTTCGCATTGAGGGCCGTTGAATGGGCGTGTGGGCCCAACGCCAATGTCGGTCTTGCAGCCGGAGCAGGGTTCGATTCATTCTCGAATGAGCTTGAGTCAGAGGGCCATGAGGCCACGAGTGCCCACCCTGACGACCTGATCGGGCTGGACTGCTTCGTGGCAGAGTTCTGGAATGGTTATGACGAGAGTGATGACGAGAAAATCATCCAATTCCTCATGAATGGGGGTGGGCTGATCATGGGGGGCCACTCCTGGTACTGGTCCTACTCTAACGAGGACCCCGCACATGAGTTTCCGGGCAATAGGATATCTGAGTGGACTGGATTGTTGGTATCGAACCAGCCCACCTCTGATGACGTGGACTTCGATTGGGGCCATAACCCACTCATGACCCCGAGGAACGCGATTATCGCATTAAACGCGCACAGCGAAGGGGACATCACATTGGACATGCAGCAATCAGGCTTGATTTCACAATGTCTCTCGCCACTCACATCCTTCGTACCATATGACTACCCTGGTTTCTGGCAGAGCCTCCATGACTTCGCGAATCAGTCTGGGTGGTCGGTGATCGATGCTGATTCGGGCCATGAATTCGGACTCGATCCGCTAGAAGACGTCTCTATCATGGTAGAATCCGGGCTTGTTTCGATATTGCCACCTGCCTCGTTGCCCGCCCATCCTAGCCATCTGGAGTTTCCTGGTCCCGTCGCCTCGAATGCCCCTCGGACAGAATCCAACCTGACCTTCCACTCGAATCAGACCGGCCTTCCACGAGAGTTCGGACCAGCGAACCCGAGGGCCATGATTCTGCATTCGACCGGTCTGTACGCGCCTCCTGGGGAGCCTGTCACCGTAGTGGTCCCACAGGCAATCTTAGATTCGGGGGTCTCCGTACAAGTGGGTGTGCATGACGATACGCTCTGGCACAAGTCGAAGATCTGGCGCTTCCCCTCGATCGTGAGGTCATACCCGATCGCTGAGACACAGTTTGAGGTGGGCAATGCCTTCGGGGGGCCAATATTCCTCGCCTCTCCCCCCGATGCGCCCTTGGGCTCCACATGGGTTGAGTTCCGGGGCGCCGTGGAGGCACCGATGTATCAGCATGGCACGACAAGTTTCCCTGAATGGCAGAGCATAAGAAACAGGTCGGCACCGTGGGCTGAGATATCGAGTGACCAATTCATAATGTCGGTCCCATCTTCCGAAATACGAGGCTTGGATGACCCGGAGGAATTGATGGACTTCTGGGTAGAGGCATTGGAAATGGAACACGAACTCTACGGCTTCATGCCATGGCCGAGAATTGAGAGGGCTGCCTTCGATATCCAGATTTCAGCAGGATGGATGCACTCGGGCTATCCATTCATGGCACACCTCGTCTCAGCACAGGAGGCCGTCGATCTGGAGCACATGGAGTCCGAGGGCAGCTGGGGGATGTTCCATGAGCTCGGCCACAACCACCAATGGAACCCATCCAGGTTACCCGGTACCACCGAGACCACGTGTAATTTCGCGAGCGTCTACCTGATGGAGGACCTCGTCGGCCGGGACCTGGGCCACTCGGCGTTATCCCCGCAACAAAGGCACCAACGCATGGAGTCATACTTCCAAGGAGGGGCAGACATCGACGATTGGAGCGTCTGGACCGCACTGGACACATACCTGATCATCAAGGAGGAATGGGGATGGGCACCGATAACTCAGGCTCTGACCGCATATTACACCCTACCCACATCAGAAGTTCCGAGTACCGATGAGGAGGAGTTCAACGCATGGGTCCTGCACATATCCGCAGCCTCTGGATACAACCTAGCGCCCTATCACGAGGCTTGGGGCTTCCCCCTCTACCCCTCCACACACTCCCAACTACTGCAATACCCAGCATGGGTGGATGACCCAGTGAGGGGGGACTACCTCGCGTTCGATCCGATCATCAGGAACCTCTCAGCGGGCTCCACAACGGGCAGCAGCACCGAGGTAGATTGGCAGGTCTATGACAATGGCACAGACGTCACCCTCACCTTGTTCTATGGCCAAAGCGACCATGGAAATGTCGAGGGGGATTGGCCTCAGCAGACCGACCAGGGAGCGGCTTCCGTCGGGGATTGGAGCCATGTGGTTTCTGGATTGGATCCGTCAACGACCTACCATGCGAGATTGAGAGCTGCCAACCAGAATGGCGAAATATGGTCTGATCCCATTACTTGGACAACCTCGAACTGAAGGCCCTGATCATGCCCTCGGGGCTGTAGAGACCAAACTTCACCTGATAGTACGATGCAATCGGTATCCACGCCACAGCATGGACCAACGTAACCACTAGTGATCCAAGGAGCGCGAAGTCTTCGCCACGATAGTAGGCTACGAATAATCCTAGTATCACAAAATGCCCGACGTAAACAGTCAGGCTCATCCTCCCTGCAGACTCCAAGTGGCTCAGAATGGCGGACGCTTCTGATCCGAGCACTTCCTCGACTCTTGATAAGAGGATTTTGACTAGAATCACAATCGACATGCTCACGATGAGGAATGCAGTGCTTGCTGGGAAAAAGGTGAGGACTGCAACCCCCTCGGTGAGGGCCCAGTTGACACTTTGATTCCAAGAAAATACAACCGTCAGTAATGTGAATACCATTCCAAAACCCACAGATGCCCTTGCAACACCGCTGTTTTCCCCGATTTCGGCCAAAAGGCCCCCGAGCAGCACGTATGAGAACCAAGGCATGAGGGGGTAGGTTCCATCGAGGAGCAACCGTTGGACCCATTCAGTTAGGCCATCAGATGAGACTCGCTCAGTCCAATTCATATCAGCACCAGTGTGTCCCGAGAAGAGTGTGGGGCAAATGACCAGTATGATCATGAATGCTGCCCTACCAGTCATCCCTCTCCCGATAACGAAAGGAATGATGAGGGACGATGCTGCGAAAAGGGTCAGAACTCCAGGAGTCTCCGTGTTGAAACTACCACCTCGATCGACATGGAATAGAAGATTGACCACTATCTGGAACAAAAATAGCACCGTAGCCCTCGGGACCGCCCAACTAACCCACTCGCGCCCAGTGCGTTCCCGGTTCGATGCACTAATGTGGATCCCATAGCCAGAAGCTGTGACGAATAGGGGGGCTGCCATGCCCCCAATGGCCGCGGCCAGAAATGCCAGCGGATGATCTATGCTGCTACTCTCGACAGGCAAAGCAGCGGCAGTATGGACCTGGACCATGCATACAATTGCGATGCCCTTCATCCAATCAAGGTGGAGTACCCTCTCATTCACTGGCTATCTCCTTCCTCTCTTTTGATCTCATCTATCGAGGCCCCGTTGTCCAACCTCCATTGGACCTCGTCTCTGGATAGATCACTAAATCCAAACCCATCGAGTACTATCTCCCCGTGGGATCCGTCATCCTTTCCCATCGGCCTGTCTCGAGCATCGTCACTAGTAACATCGAACCGTGTCCCGGCCAGGATAGCGCCCGTGCTGTCATCTCCGAACTTGTAGCCCTGATCGTCAACCAGCATCACGGTGGTTGATGCCCTCGGCTTCCTGATCAGGGCCAGACCAGCCGTGATCAGCAGCGCTGCCGACACAAGTGTCAACGCAAGCAGAAACTTAGCCCCCCGGGCAGAAAGGGGATCATCTCGAATATTGACGAAATTGGGTCCTTCGTCTTCATCGGTTGTTTGGTTATTATTCTCCTCGGGATTTGGGTCGGGCACGATCTCGCCCTCAACGGTGCACCCGAACTCTAAGCCATCATCGACGCCATTCTGATTGACATCACCCGATGCGATTGCCGCTGACTCCGGTCGCAACGACTGCGTTGCGAACTCCCACTCATCTCCATCCCTTATGCAATCCCCATCAGTGTCCTGGTTGAATGGCTCGCCACCCAGTAGGAACTCCATTCTGTTGTCTAGGCCATCCCCGTCTGGATCTAGTGATTGCTCCGACAACGCGGTCCCTGCCACGCTTGCCCTATCCCTGTCTAGGCCGTGGATCAGCTCCCACATGTCGGGCAGGGTGTCACCATCTGTGTCAGTCCGTTCGTCGACACGATCCCAATCCTCATTGAACGATGCCAGAAATTGCGAGGCAATGGACTGACTGTTGATGATCGCACCATGCTCGCGATTTCTCAGCATCGCACTGGATCCCCAGTTCATGCTTCCGACCAACACAGTCTCTCCATCGACGATCATTCCCTTGTTGTGCAATTTGGTAATCCGGTCTGATGTGGACATGAGTCTAGCAGTTGCATTCAGGCCCTCATCGTCATTCCAATCGGCATTTACAAGGTCCACTAAGCCCCATGTCTCATCATCTGCATAGAATGCATTCAGGAGAATGCGTACGTCCACCCCCCTCTCCGCAGCCCTCTTTATCGCCCCTAGAAGGGGGCTATCATCGCCCTCTCCCCAATACCAATCGACATCCAGGTATTGGGCTGAAACCTCCAGTGAGTCCACTGAAGCATCAATGGCTGCAATTATTTCGATGAGGCAATTATCTGGGCACAGTATCGGGGTGATGGAGGCCTGGCCAGCGAGGGCTGGTTCTCTTGAGGTGGGATCTGTCGACTGGGTCCCACTAACAGTCGGTAATTCCCATCCAATGGATGGATACGCCCAAGATCCATGTTCCCTGATGTAGAGCTTCTCATGATCCTCATCCCATGACAACCAGCTTGAGAAGATGGAGGCCACTTCCTCAGACTTGATAAAAACAGACCACTCTCGGTTCCCTGATTCTCCATCTGGAGGGAGGCTGGAATCCTTGATGTTCCCCGAGGAAATCCAAAGTTGATCGCTATCTCTCAGGATTATCTTGCTGTGGATGTATGTGAAGGGCGAGGACATTCCTGATGGGTCCACCATCCAGTAGACTAGGGCCCCTGCCTCGTCGAGGGCACTCGCATGCCCCCTCTGGGAGTTGCTGACTGAGGAGGAGTCCAAGATCCCCTCCTCGAGTACTAATGTGACCTCGATGCCCCTGTCGAGGGCGTCTAGAAGGGCATGCGTCACATCGGGGCTGAGGAATTCGTAGATGTGGACCCTCAATGAACTCTGAGCCCCATCGATCCAGCCAAGAAGGTCCCCTAGCACTCCGTCAGGTCCGATAGAGGGCCAGATTCCATCTGACTCGGTCATGTAGATGGGAGTGGCGGGACAGAATGTAGAGGCGCCGATCCTGTAGCTCCTCACCTGCCATTCCGCCGACGTGTCGGAGTCAAGCAACTCCGAGCACCCATCCCCGCGGGATAGAATGAGCCCCGGGCTCCCTTCTCCCCTTGCGTTGATCGAGGGTCCAATCCATCCCTCAATGTCGGCATTGCCGCCATCGTAGACCAAGGCATCGATGATGCCTCCATTTTTGTCGAGCAGTTGGAGGGCAGTGCCGGAATCCACTAATCGAGGCATGGTATCCATCACCACCTCCCCGTCAAGGATCCGATTGGCCATGTAATCAGGCACACTAGTTGGATCAGAGGTTAGAATGACCCTCTCGTTCGGTGTGATGATTAGATCTCTGAATGTGGATATCCAAGGGGAGGTCCAAGGGGCAGAGAAAGACCGGTTTCTGGAGATCTTCCACCCACTGAGATCTACGATGGAGTCCCCTATGTTCTGTATCTCAATCCAATCTGAGGCGAATCCATTGACACCAACTGGCATGACCCGAGTGAACAATATGGTGCCCTCATCGCTAAATCCTGACTGGTTGCCGTGGTTGGCATATCCAGGGGTGGGACTCAACGAATTGGAAAATTGGTCATTCGTGGAGTTGTGTTCTAGACGAACTTTCGACACACCTGAATCCGAGTTGTCGATGGTGACGCTGTCAACCTCATTCCCCTGGGAGTCTATCAACAACAGGCTCTCGCCACCGTTGTTCATTCTCAATGTACCAACATTGTTCTCTGCGACGATCGCATAGCCCTCAACCTCCAAGGTCCATGGGACGGGTAATGATTCGAACCCTACCCATGTGGACTGGTTGATGTAGTGCTTCCATCCCCCTGCGTCCTCGATGTACCATCCTTGAAGTGAGACCGCTGTCTGTCCACGATTGATCAGCTCAAGCCATTCTCCATCTGGGTACAGCCCCTGTTCTGGGCCCGAGGGGTTCGCCATGATCTCGTTGAAGCATATGTTGCATGAGGCACCGCTCACGGCCTGAAGCTCGCTCCGGTGATCATCCAAGGCCTCGGGGCATGAGGCCAATGGGACACTTAAGACCAAAGCCGCGATCAAAGTGGCCGGAAGCACCCTCATGGGTGTAGCAATGGGTGCCAAGATTCAATATTTACCGACGAAGGCTCAGGAAACTTCCTCGCCTGTCCACCTGCTCCCCACTGAGTGTTCGACGTCCAATTGGTCAAGTATGCGGGCAACTACGAAGTCAATGAGATCGTCAATCGTCTTAGGATTCTTGTAGAAACCCGGGGATGCAGGGAGTACGACAACCCCCCATGATGATAGTTTGGCCAAGGCCTCCAAGTGAGGTGTGGCCATCGGAGTCTCTCTGGGGACAATTATCAGTTTTCGCCTCTCTTTCATTGCGACTATGGCAGAGCGCGTTGCCAAGTTGTCTGATATCCCTGCAGCGATTTTCCCGATTGTGGTGCCACTAGCAGGGCATATGACGTATGCATCGAACCTTGCGGAGCCTGAGGCTGATTTGGCGGCGAGGTTTTGATTCTGTTCCAACCTTATCCCGTGCTTCTCGGCCAGCTCACGCGGTGTTATGCCGCATTCCAGTTTCAGGTTGATGGCCCCCTCCCTGGTGACTGTGAGGAATATGTCCCAATCGGCATCGACCAAGGCCTCTATGAGGCGCACTGAATACTGGGACCCAGATGCCCCAGTTATCGCTATGACTGCGGATGGCATACCTTTTGGGATTCACTTGTTGACTTCAAAGGTTGCTCTTCACCCTAGCTCGTGGATCAGGGCTTCAGACAGCCTCCTATATTGGCCGAGATCATTGTAGAGATGGGAGCTTATCCTTAGGTACCTAGCGGAATGGTTGCTCCAACCTTGGACAGGCACCTGTATGCCGTGGACACGATATAGAAGCTCATGCAGGGGATCAGGGTCAGGGTAGTGGGGACTACCAGGAATGATGAATGCGGCCATCGATGTGATGAACTCCTCTGAGCACACTGGTTGGAGTCCAACCCTATCTGTGATCAGCGATCTAGCGGCTAGCGCCATGTGATGGTTTCTGGATATAATTTCGTCCCATCCCCCCTCGAAAAGGCCCCCAAGGTGATCGATGGCAAATGGGATGCACATCCAAGCGGTCGGATCTATCGTCCCCGTCCAATCGAACTCTAGTCGGAATCTTGGTCCTAATCTCTCCGGCAAAGTAGCGCCGTGGCTGATGACGAGTGGACGTACGTGAAGCTTGTCTGACCTTGCATGGAGGAATGCGGACCCCTTGGGCGTGCAGAGCCATTTGTGGCAGTTCCCGGTCACGAATGCGGCGTTGAGCCTGCTGATGTCGAGCGGAATCAAGCCGGGACCGTGGGCCGCATCGAGCAATGTATCCACGCCCCTGCCATTCAGGATCTCAACCAATTCTTCGAATGGCATCCTGATCCCCGTCGGGCTTGATACCGTGTCTATCAGGGCGAGTTTGGTATTGGTTCCCACTTGACTCAATACTGCATCGATGGCCTCATGCTTCGAGGTGAGTGGAATGGAGATATTGGCGACCTTGACGGCGAACCCCTTGATCGATGAGTGGTGGTCCACGGCATTCCTGCATGCCTGGTAGGTCGTGTCGGTCACCACTACTTCGTCACCGATGCCAATGTCAAGGGATGATAGGACCGTATTCACACCTGTTGTGGCATTCGCCACGAAGGCCATTCCGTTGGGGTCAGCATTCAGGAATCCTGAGAGCCGTGTAATTGCCTCAGCCCAAAGCTCCCTCCCTCGGCCATCGATGAAGTTGACCGGGTCAGATTCCATGATGGCACGCAACTCGGTCTGGTGGTCAAGCACTGCCCTGGGGGAGGCGCCGAAAGACCCATGATTCAAGAAGACGATGTCAGGATCCAACTGCCAAAGCTCGCTGAGGCCCAATTCCAACCCACCACTGGTCATGCGAGGGCCTCCCAAGGTTCGGTGAGTGACAGCACCCTCGAGATTGAGCTTGGAGCAGTCTCGCACATGGCCTCGAGGATCCTCGCCCTGTCTATTGTGCGCCCCTCCAAGTCATGGGTGTGACCTAGCCTGTGCAGGGAAGTGGTCGTGCCAGCAGCAAGGCCGCAACACTCTAGATTCTCTACTCTGCTCTCCGGCGTTTCGATGTTGATTGCCAATCCGTGTTTCGAAACCCAACTCCTGAAAGAGAGGCCAACTGAACATATCTTGTGGCCATCCACCCAGACCCCCATCATGGCTGGGTCCCGGTATCCCTCTATGCCACAGTCATCAAGCGCGGAGATGACCCAATCCTCCATCTTGGAGACAATTTGAGGCACGCCCCGCTCATTTTCAGCCCACTTGATTATTGGGTAAATGACAAGTTGGCCGGGCCCATGCCAGGTTAGGCCTCCCCCCCTATCAACATCGACTGTCGAGTACCCCTCTACAGTGACCCCCTCTTTCCTGGCCCTTGGGCCCATGGTCACAATCTCAGGATGCTG
>CEUJ01394136.1_pt1 | contig 43512 bp, 37 predicted proteins | sample 361531 | NCBI WGS metagenome assembly CEUJ01 (sample SAMEA2622842, study PRJEB7988) | marine metagenome | biome: marine biome (ENVO:00000447); feature: marine epipelagic mixed layer (ENVO:xxxxxxxxx); material: "saline water (ENVO:00002010), including plankton (ENVO:xxxxxxxx)" | depth 140 m | reverse complement strand
CCATTATCATCTTTCTCATTTGTCATTGTTCGAAATTTATAAAAATGAAATGGGTTTCCATGTATACCTGGGCGTTGTTGTTTAAAAAATATAGGAGTTCCAATAGAAAAAAGATTTATTATCATTAACAAGCATAATACTGGAAATAATAGTATTAAGACAATAAGTGAAAAGGTAAAATCAAATATTGTTTTTATCATGTAGCGTTCGTTTCTAAAAAATTAACAAATTGGTCACTCAATTTATTTCTATTGAACTTGCTGACTGCCAATTTTTTTGCATTTTGCCCCATTTGGATTAAAGATTTTTTATCTTTTTTCATTGTAATTAAAGCTTCAGCGAATGCATATGGGGCTCTAGGTTTTACAGCTATTCCACACTTATTTTCACTAATCATTTCAGCCAACCAACCCGGGTAGTTATTTAAAACCGGTAATCCTAATGCAATATAATCAAAAAACTTATTTGGTGATGTCCCATAATAAAAAGCAGGTATATCATCTAAAATCATTAGACCAATATCAGCATTCTTACGCAGATATGTAAATAAGTCAGACTTTGCCATAGGCTCTATAAGTTTACAGTTATTAATATTTTCATCTTCTATTCTTTGATTTAATTTTGGTTTTAATGCACCATCACCTATAAGTTGAATTTCAATATCGCTTTCACCTTTTTGCATCAAGATTTTTGCTCCATCTAAGACTGAATCCAATCCATTTGCAAAACCATGTGCACCAGTGTATACTGCGATAAGTTTTCTATCTTTTTTATTATAACTGATACTATTTATAAGTTCTAGATCACAACCGTTTGGAATCATTTTTACTTTTTTATGATTTACTTTTTTCTTGATCCCATACACAATGCCTGGCGATAAACCTATGCAAGCTGTTGCCATTTTATAAGATATTGTCTCTAGCCACTCCATCATTTTTAATAAAAATGGATTAGTTATCACACCCATAGCTTTTGGGAGTTCTGGCCATAAATCCCTTATTTCAAAAATAAATGTTTTACGTCTAAATATCTTTGAAAAAATACCGGGAATTCCTGCAGTTAAGGGTGTAGATGTTGCAAATAATATATCGTAATTCCCAAGTAGTGCTATCTTAATACCATGCCATGAATACTTAAAAAATATAAGAGTTCGTTTTATAAAACTGTCAGCATTAGAGTAATTAAGTTCAAATTCTACAACATTAATACCATCTACCAAGCCACTTCGTTTACCGTTTTTGAAACTTCCTGATAAACCTGTATCTGCTATCCAGTAGCTGCCACATATCATTGTTACTGAATGACCATTTTTTATTAATTTTTTTGCAAATTCATAAGAACGTGTTCCTGTTGCTCCTTTTGGCGTGGAAAAATGTTGATGGAAGTATAATATATTCATGCTGTAAATAATACATTTGTGTTTATTAAGCATTGACCTGAACATTCAATTTCAAGTATCGAGACCGATTCTTTAGACATGTAATAAAGAGACTCAAATCCACTTTTAAGTTTTAGATTTAAATTACTATTTGAAAAAATATTTAAGCTTATTTCCCCATTAGATATGTTATGACCTTCTATTTTCCAATCACTAACATTTAATATCCATCTTAAAACGGCTGTTTTAAATTGGCCACTTATTTCATCTTGAATTACCCAGCCTTTTTCAATCTTATTAACACAGCGAAGGTGATAATGATTATTTGCAGAAGCATAAGCAGCACTCATCCTATTATCAGATTTACTAAAATCTAGATGAGATGGGGTAAGCCAGTCGCCAAAGAGAAATCGTGATAGTCTAGGCATTTGATTTCTATTATCAAATTGAATTGTACTATGCCCCAACGTCCCAGAAAAGACGTCAAGCTCATTATTATTTAAAGCATAGGAATATGATCCTGCATCCCGAATCCAATTTATACCATTTTGCCAAATATCTAGATGTAATGCATCGGAATGGGGTGGACGGAAAAAGTATTTGGGTGCACGAAGTAAAGCCATTCCATCCTTACGAACTAATTTTAGATAACCGCCTTGAGAAAATATTTTTGAATTAGGAGGTTTTTTTTCTAAGCAAATTTTAGGAGTCTTAAATATTTCAGTTAGGTTATGTTTTACGAATAATTTTTCTGGTATAGGCCTGTTATAAACAACTGAAGCTAGTGAAAGTGTTGGACGGAAATCTCTGTACTCTTTTTTGTCATAGTTAAATAAATAGGTTCCATCATTAGCTCCCATGTTAGGTGCATTGCCAGATATGGGGTCTATCATCGATGAATACCATTCTATAGCTGAATTAACTTTTTCATAAAAGGAATTAGAAAACGAGTTTAAATTCCATTTCTTCCTTAAAAGTTCAACTACAGAAAGAAGGTCAAGAATCATTCTATGGTATATAATTGAATATTGAGAGAAAGTCCCATCCTCTAAAATCAACTCTTGAACCTGATCTTCAAGTAGTCTCAATCCTTTTCGGTAAATGGAGAAATACTTCTTCCCCTTTTTATTTTTCCATAAAAAGTGTCCAGCTAAAAGTAGAGCGCTTCCTTCACTTATACCATGATTATTCTTCTGAGCCTTTGCATAAAATGTAGTCGGAGTTATCCTATCAATATGATTCTCCAAAAAATTAATTAGACTATTTGTAACATTCTCTAAACTTAATATTTCTTGTGCTAGAATTAGGTTCAAAACTCTAATAGATGCTTCTTGACCACACTTCCAATTCGGGCCTGTATTTGGCTGATTCCTTTTCGACCAATCAGAAACCCATGAGTTTATCCTCTGTAAATATTTTTCATCAAGCGTGACTGCATAAGCTTGTGCCAACGCACCTACCCAGTTAAAGCGCGAAACTTCCCAAAAATTTTTGATGTCTCCAATATCTGAGTTGAAATCATTTAACTCACTCCAATGCTTTTTAAAACCATTAAACTTTTTATTATTAAAAGGGTTTAAAAACCAGTCCGGCTTATCTCCTATGTATATTTTGTGGTAAGAGTAATAGTATACATTACCTTCTAGAATAGAATCTGCACATTTAATTATTCTAATCTTTTGAATTTCTGAAATAGATTTTTTCTTTTTGGATGGCAAAAATACCGGATGAAACTCTTTAAATGAATTCTGCGGAAAATATAATTTAGTTAGTTTAGAATGAGTTAAAATACGATAAAAAAAGACTACTAAGCAGTTCATAAAACCAAGTCTATGAAATGTTTTTAAATATATAAATATTTTATTCAATTAGTCCAAAATGAAAGTAAATGCTGAACTATTCTTTCAGATGTTTTCCCATCCCAAAGATGTGGAATTGATCCTTTCTTCCATTTGCCTAAAAAAAGTTTAGACATAGCAGGTGCAATCGCTTTAGGATCCGTACCCAATAATTCATTCGTTCCTAAATTAATAGTTTCTGGTCGTTCAGTGTTGTCACGTAGTGTCATACATGGAATTTTCATAACAGTTGTTTCTTCGGTAATACCGCCAGAATCTGTAATTACACCCTTAGCTCTTTCAACTAAGTAATTGAATTCAAGATACCCTAATGGCTCAACCATATGAAGGTTTGGAGAAGAAATATCCAATGATACAAATTGTTTAGCTGTTCTCGGATGAACAGGAAAGATAATGGGAAGGTTATTTGCATTTTTTATTATTTCGCGTATAATTTCCTTTATAATAGTTTCTTCATCTACGTTCGCGGGACGATGCAGTGTCATAACAATATATTCTCTTTTTTGTAAACCAACTTTTTCCCAAAAAAACGGTTTTCTAAAGTTTGGGCGTTGTTTTAACAACGTGTCAATCATGGTATTTCCAACATAAAATATTTGATCTTCAGAAACCCCACTTTTTAATAAATTATTGTTCGCAGTTTCTGATGTTGTAAAAAAATAGTCTGCAATACTATCGGTAACTATCCGATTAATCTCTTCCGGCATAGTTAAATCCCCAGAACGAATACCCGCTTCAATGTGAATCACCTTTATTCCCATTTTTTTTGCTACAATTGAACAAGCCATAGTAGATGTAACATCACCAACAACCAAACAAAAATCTGGAACCTCATGCGCAAGGAGATCCTCATAGCCTATCATTATTTTCGCAGTTTGCTTAGCTTGAGTACCGCCGCCAGCATCTAAATTTATTTCTGGTAATGGAATGTCTAATTGTTTAAAGAAACTACCACTCATATTTTCATCATAATGCTGGCCTGTATGAACAAGGCGATATTCAATATTTTCACCATCCAATTGTGCAGACTTTATCGCATTAATAATAGGAGAAATCTTCATAAAGTTTGGGCGTGCACCAGCTATCAGGTCGATCATCATATTATTTTAACATGTATAAGTTTCTAAATCACTTATTATTATTTGTACTATAAAGCATCAGCAATTTCAATTGTCATCCTTGAGACTTCCATAATTTCATCATATGGAATAGGAGGATTAGAATTATTTTCTATGGATTTGATAAAGGACTGTACTTCATTAAAATGTCCCTTGTCTTGCTGCCAGAGATTCATTTTACTAAATCCAGGCCACCCATAACTATTCAAACTTTTAAAATTATTTAACTCAAGAATTCCATTATTACAGAAGACCTCAACACGTTCCTTAGGAAATTTTTTACTACCATTTGCAAAGTAGTGAATCGTACCAATTGACCCATCTTCAAATGAAAATGAAAGCGTCACTGTATCTTTAGTAACATTATCGCCTAGCAATGTTGACGACCAACTAACAATAGGTTTCCCTACTAAAAATCTTATAAGATCTATAAAATGGCATCCTTCACCTTTTATTCTGCCACCACCAATATCTTGATCTTGTGTCCAATGATCGATTGGTATATGGCCCACATTTACTGTTACAATTATTGAGATTGGGGATGCCTGTTGCTCGATAAGAGATTTCATTTTTAAGCTTAATGGAGAGAAACGCCTATTGAATCCAACCAATAAAGTAGGTGCCTCTTCTTTCAATTCAATATATTTAGCAGCAATGGAATTAAGATCGCTAAGTGTTAGTGCCAATGGTTTTTCAACAAATACATTCTTTTTTACTTCTAAGGCTTTGATGACTAATTCTGCATGCGAATCATGGCGGGTTGATATGAAAAGGGTGTTTATCTTATCGTCATTTAGGATTTCTTCTACATTTGTGGTACAATATTTAAAACCAAACTTTTTAGCTTTGTAATGAGCTGAATGTGGAGTGTTATTGCAGAGTCCTATTTTTTCGACTTTTGTTTTAGATAAAGCAGGAAGAAGAATATTCGATGCAAAGCCACCGACCCCAACTATTCCAACCTTTGGCAGAGCTTGTGATTTTGATGTGCTTTTGTGATAAGTAAGTTCAACTTTATTAGCTTTAGACGGGTCAAGTGGATATTCAATGATAATTCCAATTGGATTCTCTTCAGATTCTGTGCTTAACAGTTGATAGGCATCGATAGCTTTTTCTATAGAAAATCGATGCGTAATAATCCCATCAAATTTAATTTTATCATCGTTTATTAATTGTAGAAATGCCTGCATATTTCTGTTTTCTGTCCATCTAACATACCCAATTGGATAATCATTACCCTCCTCTTCATAACTACTATCGTACCTACCAGGACCATAAGACTTAGAAACAATAAATTCTAATTCCTTTTCATAATATATTTTCCTAGGAATATTGAAACCGACTTTGCCTACAGCTATAATTTTTGCTTTATTTCTTGCAACAATACCTGCAGTCTCAACAGGTTGGTCAGAATTTGTAGAGGCTGTAATAATTACTTTATCAACACCATAACCACTGCTTATAGAATTACACTTTTTTTGGAAAATTTCTAAATCATCTGATACCAGGTCAGAGTCCATAGCCAGCGCTAAATCACACTGTATTTTTTTTGGGTCATAAGCTATAACCCTACAACCAGAAGCTTTTAAAATCTGAACTGTCAATAATCCTATTAAACCTAAACCTACCACTGCAACTGACTCACCTATTTGCACATTTGCCAACCTAATACCCTGCATTGCAATAGACCCGATAGTAGAAAATGCAGCTTTTTCAAAGTCTACACCATCTGGGATTTTTGCAATTAAGTTACGTGGTACTACAATTTGCTCTGCGTGGACTGCATAACCTCCACCTGCGCAGGCTACACTATCACCTACTTTTAAATCATTGATTCCCTTTGAAAGACCTATTACCTCACCAGCACAAGAATAACCCAGTGCAATGGGTTGGTCTAAATTTGCTTTCGCTGCATTATATGTTTGTATAATACCATCTGTTTTTACCTTATCAATTACTTGTTTTACAAGATCCGGTCTTGCTTTTGCTTTTTGTGCAAGATTCTTATCGCCGAACGATTTAACCATTCCTTCAGTACCAAGGGAGATTACGCTGGCAACATTTTTAACCAACACCATTCCAGGCTTAAGTTTTGGGCTAGGTACATCATATACACCTAAGGAATTCTTATTGAAACTTTGGTAAACTTGTTTCATGTTATTTATTTCTCCCCATAATAATATTTTTTAACTTTTTTTCTTGATCATCAATTAGGTACGAATTTGGGATACGATGGCAATTATTTGATTTTGATTGAATCCAATCAAAATTCAAATAATTAGACATATCTTTATCAAAATGATCCTGCGAGATAGTATTAATTTCGCCTCCTATATCCCATTTCCTAACCAATTTACTTAGATAGGTATTTGCACTACATATGATAGGAACGCTAAAAAACGCTGACTCATACAATTTATTAGGAATTGCTAGACGAACATTTAAAAATCTTGGATCATAAACAACATAATTAATATCTACTTTTTTATATATATCACACAATTCGTCTGGATTTTTAAAACTTCCATAAAAGGCAATATTTTCTAAATGGTTTTCCTGAAAAAAGTGTTTGCATGGTCCATCGCCGAATACTTTGAGGGAAATAGAAGAATTATTTTTTTCAATAAATTTAATTAATCGAATAATTGGTAACTCGTATCTAAGCAAACCGATTAAACCAATTGTGATTTTTCCATTGACTTTTTTATTTTCCTGCACCCTATATGGTAGAAGTATCTTAGGAACTTTGTTTTCAATATAATGAAAGGATTTGACAGGATTATTCCCTAGATACTTATAGTATTGATTATAATATTCTTTTGAAGTTAATACCAAACCATTAATAACTCTTAATACAAGTTTTTCAATGACCCTAAACCATTTCTTATTTGTGTTCATTAATATTAAATCGCCTACCTCTAGAAATCCAATTTTTATTCCAGCCAATTTTGCTATTAGTAAGCAATCAATACTAAATGCATAAAATTTTATATCAATTACATTATGCGGAATATTTTTCCGTAATATTTTTACAGCTTTAAATATTGGAACAATTCTTTCTAAATATTTTCTATCTTTTAATTGTCCTAAATCATGTACTTTTATGCCTTCTTTAAAATTATTGACTTCATATAGGCCCCTACTAAAAGAAAAAATAATAATATCTGATAAATTCGAAAGACCTTCAATCCTTTTATGAAATCTAGGCTGACTTGATGTCGGTGTGATAATAACAAGCAAAGATTTTTTCATTTTCAGCTAATAAGAAACTTGATACTTTATTTTAGTTCCCTTAATAATAATATTTATGGATTTTGTATCTTCAAAGTTACCGTAAGATGGAGAGAATCCAGAATTTTGCATTTCTAGTACGTAATCCCCGCTAAAGTTAAATGATACATTATGAACTTTAAATCCATCAGGAATTATTTCAACTATATTATCAGGGCTGAAATTAAATCGAAGTATTGCACCTTTATGCGAAACTTTATCAACTAGATATATTTTTCTATCTTTCGATTTTAATGATAATAACCTAATATGATGTCGTTGGTTATAATTATATCTTCCTCTAAAATTTAATCCGAAATCATCCCCTGTAATAGATTCGATATTAGCGCTACTTGTTTCTTTCAATTTGAAGAGTCCATCATTTAGGCTACGCGGCTCAAGTCCATCCCAAAAAACAGTATTATGGGATAACACCGACCTAAATTGATTTCGCATATTAGGGTCTGATGTATAAACATAGGAACCTGGATCAATAAGAATATCCTTACCATTTACATTAAGTATAAAACTAAGGACATCGTTATGTGCATGACTCCCTAATCCCAATAGCTTTTTAGGTCCTGATGTAATAAGCAAATAAACTTCATCACTTTTATATAAGTGAAATCCAGCATCTTCATATGAAAAGAATCCTCTATTCTGACTTTCAAGCTTTATCAAATTATTTCTTCGGGATAAGTGTAAAAGATTGCTGATATTGAGATTATCCTTATCAAAATCAAAGCATAGTGAAAAACCACTATCATTATCACCGATTTGAGGAATAGTATGATCTGGTTTTTCCATAACATGCATGACTTTTAACATTTGTCTCAATTGGTTTATAAATGTTTTTGAGAATGGTTGACCAAAATATTGCGAGATTATATGTAAGTACATGAACATTTCCGTGACTAATCTATGATAAGCTGTACTTGCTTCATAATCCCATCCATCCTTATCAGTTTGTCTGACTATTTCTTTTTCCAATTCTTTTTTTGAGAATTTTAACCATTTTGAACTCTCCCTTAGTGATGGACAAATACTAGATAAAATATGTAATCCAAAAAGATTGCCAATATAATGGTTGCTATTTATAGGCTGGAGATTTTCTAAATTTCGATAGATATGGTTACCATGTTCTTGTATAGATTTTAAGTATTGTTTTAAAAAGTCTTTTGTAAGATGACGGCTTTTTTGAAAATATAAGAGAGCTATGGTCCAATTTGCTACCCGGATTCCAACTTCCATGGTATTAGACCAGTTAATCCCATAACGTACAGGGTTACTTTTAATCCAATCTATTATCTGATTTTTAAATTCAAGTGTATATTTTTCTTCATTAGTATACGCATATGCTTGGCCCAAAAGAATAAGGTGCTGAAACCTAGACAACTCCCAAGGATATTTTAGGTCACTGCCTTTAGGCAAATTTCTTCTTACTAATCTATACCAATCTTTTTGAGAAAATTCACTGCCTGTTGAAGGATCTTGATGCCAGTTAATTTTTTGATACGAACTAGAGGTAGTTGATTCTCCTGGTAAAAATGAAAATTCTTTTCCAAAAAGGACAAAGCGATGATCTATAATTTTGATAGCCTTTTGAACAATTTTTCTTTTTTTGTTATTCGCCTGTAGTAGTTCAAGAATGGGCTTTGCTTCTACAAGAAATTCCTGCCATTCTTCAATATTGATTTCATTTAATCTTTTGTCTTTAAAAACATTTGGAATTACAAAATCAATAAAGTACTGTATTCCCAGATGAAATGCATATCTCATTTTCTTAACTTTACTAAAAATTCTAAAAAAACTTGAACCCATTAATTATTTATTAACTGAAAATTTTAATACTTTTTAAAAAAACAACATTTTATATCATGGGAAAATCATTAACCAATATTTTTTATAGACCCGCGGCTTTTGAAAGTGTTTTACGGAAAGATTCTCTTATCTTACTTGATTCAAAATCGCGTTGAGCTATTCTGTTCGCATTAGCTCCAATTTTCTCTTGCAAATCAGAATCAGCCATTAATTCTTCCAAACCTTGCTTCAATAAATCTTCATCGTTATCATTGACCACATAAGCCCAATTATCTTTTATTGCATATTCTGCAGAAGCGATTTCTGATGGACCAAAAAACAATATTGGAGTGCCAGAAGCCATATAGGCAGGAATCTTTGCAAAAATTGAATAACGCATACGGTTAATACTTTCTGGGGTAAAATCCACTGGCAGGAATAGCAGATCTGCAGATCCGAATAATTCAGCCATACCTTTATCATTATCGGGTACCTCATCTATAATAACTGAGGGGGGAGCTTCGTATTTAGATCGATATTGCTCCACTCTTGGTTGAAAGGTGAAAATCTTAAATTGAACTTTGTGCCCTTGTGAATTCAATTTCTCAACGATTTTTCTCATCAATTCTAGCCCACACAAATTTTTGGTATTGATAGTCCCTGCATAGATGATAAGAAAGGTACCATCGTTATTATATCCACTTTTCCGCCTGAACCAGTGTTGGGTAACAACTGTATTTGAAAAAGGGACAAACGAGTACCCAAACAACTTCTCGTAACTGTCGCTCATTTTACGGCCTATACCCATACGGGAGGTGGATAACTTTAGTAGTTCTTTAAACTTACGAAAGAATAAATTTCTCAAAATAGGAGCAAAAAGTCCTTTTTTGTAACGCACATTGAACCAATCATCCATGATATGAATAGCAATTGGGATATTGCAAAAAGATTGTACTTTTTTTACAAAAAAAATTTGGTTCAATGATGAAATATGACAATAAATCAGTTCTGGCTTAAAGTCTTCAATCCATTTAGTCAATTCCGGTGAGACAGCATATTTCCTAATAATTTCATCACCGCCAAGTAAACTCACAACTGCATTATATAAAAGAAGTTTTCGGTTCTCGGAAAGATGATTATCAGATTTGGTGCCTTGTTTTTTTTGTTGATTTTTAACAAATTTTGAGAGAGGCCATATAAATTTCTTTTCTTTATTTCCAAGACCATAATAGTTGGTGCAAATACTTTTATCATTGGAATCATAATCGTAATTATCGTAGTATACCATCGCTAGTCTGTTTTTGGGCCAGCCAAAGAAAAGGTTCTTCAATAACACACCCGTGCCTGTATATGTATTAAAATTTGAAGAGGTTATAATAAGTGTTTTGGGATATAACTTATTTATTCTGGTAAAATTCCTTTTAATTTCAATATCCTTCGGAGGAAGTAGCCATCCCAGTTAAAGCCAACTAAGCAATTTAAGTAATGCATAGCTTGTAAGTGTTTTTTCTAAATCATTTTTTTTTATTTTTGGAACAAGTTCGATAAGGATAAAAATCATTTGTTAATTAGTTTAGTTAACTCTACCCAACTTGAACCATCATCATGAATTTTTTTTTGAAGTAGACTACTTTTTTTCAATATAGTTTTAATTTTCATTTTAAAATCAACTTTGTATTTCATTTTAGCCAATACATGAAAGTTATTATTCCTAGATAATTTTTTTAGCTCACTAATAACCTTTTCATTTAATGATCCACCTGGTTTCATGAAATCATATTTACCAGCCGGAGCGTATGTTACTAGTGGCAAATCCATGTCTAAATCTAGTTCTTTATAAACAGCTTGTTTATTTTCTAAAGAGTTCAATTTAAGAATATCACTACCTTTCGGATAGCCTGCAATTTCAATTCTATCGGATAAGGGACCTAATACTTTTTCAGTTCTCAATAGGCCTGCCTTTCCTGCTACTATGTGTAAATCAATGTTCGGGAAATAGCCATTCCTTTTATAATCCCAAATTGCATATTTTAAGTTGGCTGTACCAATACCTTTTAGGTCGTGGTCAATATGTACATTAAATCCAAAATTAAATGAAGGTAAGTCTTTAATGTGTGCTGCAACAAAGATTACATTCGATTTACTGCTAAAATCTTTTCCATTAATTTTTTTTACTACTGAGAAATCATACGAACGGTTTTTCAATTCATCAGTTAAGGGCTTAATATTGGTTTCTCTTACTAAGTTTCCACCAGAAATAAAATAGAATATTGGATTGTGAATTTTTGATTTATCAATTATCAAATCGATAAATTTTTTTGCGGCATTTTCCTTACCAATATCTATTGTTTTACTAAGCCAATATTTTCTCTTTTCACTAAATTCATTTGGAGATTGTAAAGCATTTAATATTTCTTTTTCTAGATTTTCGCATTTGACCTTAGGCCCAATATCTGGAAAAACTTTTTTCACCCAGTCATTTGCCAATAATATTATTGGCTTATCAAGCAATAAAAATTCATAATTGATGTTAGACATATCACCAATCAAAATATCAGTTGCAGCTAAATATTTTGGATGTGGGCTACTAACTACTTTAAACATTTTTTATTTATAGTATACCTTTTTCAAAATATCTAAAACATCCCCAACTGATAAATCTACTATATTATTATCCATTCGCCCTTTGGTAAAAGATTCTTTAGCTAATTTTGGTAAATCATCCTCTGAAATACCCCATTCATTTAAACTGTAAGGCACAAACTGTGAAGGGAGATCTTTTATGTTTTGCTTTAATTCATTCATTGTTATTTCATTCTTTTCGCAAATTTGATTCAACGAACTTTCAATTAGATGTCCATTTATATTTAACAAAGGTAGTAGGCAGATTGAGGATGCTAGCCCATGGGGAATCCCATAATGAATTGTAAGCGGGTAACTAATTGAATGAGAAGCTGCAGTTTTTGTGTTTGAGAAAGCTAAACCAGCTATTGTCGAAGCTTTTAATAGTTTATTCCTTATTTTTAAATCAAATGGGGTTTCTTTTAATATGGGCAAATTCTTAAGGATTGAACAAATAGCTGAAATGGCTAAGTTGTTTGAAGTGTCATTTGCATTTTTATTCCATATGGATTCAAAACTATGGCTTAATGCATCCATTGTTGTAATGATTGAGATATCCATTGGTAGAGATAATGACAAACTTCCGTCTAAGATTGCTACTTTAGGATAAAGACTTGGATTGGAAATAGAGTACTTCTTCCCTTCCATATTCCATATCGTACCCCACATTGTAACTTCACTCCCTGTTCCGTGCGTTGTAGGAATGAATATTGAAGGAATTAAATTTATATAGTCATCTTCATAACCTATCAGATCATAAATATCAATTTTTTCTAAACTCAAATACGCCATAGCTACTTTTGCTAAATCCATAGCAGAACCGCCTCCGATTACGATAACCCCATCAAATATTTTTTTTTGGCAAAATGCTATAATATCCTTACAATTTTTAAAATCAGGATTGCTGCCAAAATCACTATAGACGATTTCAGGCTCGAATATTAAATCTATATTTAATCTTTTTCGATTTCCTGGGGTAGTTATTATAATAGGTGAAGAAATACTTAATTCTTTTCTAGTCTTGGTAACTTCTAATAACCAATTATCTGATTCAATGATTCTTACTGGATTATAATATTTTGACATAATATTACTATAGAATCACCTTTCCAGAAATTTCATAAAACCTATTTTATTTTCTATGGGTTTTATGGTGGGTCTGCCTAAATCCTTTCTTGAACCAGGGCTGATTTTTATCTCAAGGAATGATGGTCCTTCAGATTCTAAAAAATTATTAATCTTTAAATCTAATTCATCACGTGTTTGTACTTTGAACATTTTGCTATCACCGAGAGAATCAACGATAGCAGACAAATCAACTTTCTTAGCTGCTGTTGCCTGTCCTCCTACGGATTCGTGGACTTCGTTATTCATAAGTATATGGCGAAAATTCATTGGCTTTGTAGAAGCAATTGTAGTGAGAATTCCCAAGTGCATAAGCATTGCACCGTCACCATCTATACATACCACTTGACGGCCAGGTTCCGCCAGAGCAATCCCTAAAGCTATTGATGAACAGTGCCCCATGGAGCCAACAGTTAAAAATTCCTGCTGATGTGATTGACCTCTTTTTTCACGAATCTCAAATATTTCTCTTGATGTTTTTCCTGTTGTTGAAACAATAATAGTATTTTTATCAAGATTATCTAAAATAACTTCTAAAGCCTCCTCTCGTAACATTTGGTGGTTTTGAACTTTTGGAATAGGAGCACCATAAATCTCAAAGACTCCTTTCCTCATTAATAAAGCTACCGGTCTATCTTCATTCCTAGCAGTAGTCAATGCAGATGAAACTTTTGACGCATAGCTTTTGTCGTCTTTTGAAATAATTACATATGGAACATTCAATGTGTCTAAAAGATCTAATTGGATTTTTCCCTGCTTTATATGTTGGGGTTCATCTTTTACTCCAGGTTCGCCGCGCCAACCAATCATCAACAGCATTGGTATTGAATAAACCTCAGGATCGCATAGTGATAATAGTGGATTAACTGCATTACCTAATCCTGAATTTTGCATATAAACTAGTGGGATGCTTTTGTTTGCCAAATAATAACCTGCTGCAAGGGCGATAGCATTACCCTCGTTTGCAGCAATGATATGTTTATCACCTGGAACTCGATCATCAACGCATAAACAAAAATCTTTCAGTAATGAATCAGGGACGCCAGTGTAAAATTCTACTCCACAACCCTCTAATAAATCGTAAAATTCGCTTGTGTTTATGGACATTAATAATCCTCAGGTATTAAAGTTAAAATTTCACTTATAGGCATACAGTACTCGTCTGAAGCTTCCTTGCCTCTGCTACGCTCCAAAATCTTTTCCGCTACAGAAACCATAGCTGGATATGCAGAACGAATTAAATGATTTGCATATATTACTACATTTATTCCAAGCTTTTGCAAGTCAGCCTCTTTCATATGAGAGTAGGTTGAAGGTACCGCTACGAGAGGAACTCTAATTTTAAAGTTTTTATATTTTTCACAAAATTCTATGATCTCTTTCCCATTTTTCTCTTTGCTATGAATCATAATTCCATCTGCACCAGCTTTTATGTATGCTTTAGCACGCTTTAATGCATCATCCATTCCATTCTTCAATATCAAACTTTCAATACGAGCAATTATCATAAAGTCATGAGTAACCAAAGATTGTTTTGCTTCAAATATCTTCGTAGAAAAGTTTTCAATTGTATCTTGATGCTGCTCAACATCTGTTCCAAAAAGTGAGTTACGTTTAGAACCAATCTTATCTTCAATTATAATCGCTGAGACACCCAGTCTTTCTAGCGTTTTAACTCTGAATTTGAGGTGCTCAATTTTACCACCTGTATCTCCATCTACAATAATGGGTTTTGTTGTAACCTCTAATATCTCTTCAATCGATTGAAAGCGAGATGTGAAATCTACAAGTTCAGTGTCGGGCTTACCTTTAGAGGTAGAATCAGTAAGGCTACTTTCCCAAATACCATCAAACTCAATTTTTTTTCCTGCTTTATCTATGCTAGTATTTTCTACTATTAGGCCCGTTAGTCCATTGTGTGCCTCTAAAAAGCGCACAATTGGTTTTGCAGCAATTAATCGACGCAAAGTTTTCATCCTATTTCCTGGAGTTATTCCTCTAGCTTTAATTGCAGTTATCAGGTCTGTTGATGAAATACCTTTTGTATATTCAGGCTCAATTAATTCCCCACCCCATTCAGCCAAGACTTTGATTACTCGCTCCCGAACATTACTTTGAATTCCAGTCTTCCAGTCATCACCATGGACAACATAATCTGGCTTTAATCGTTTTAAGTTTGGAATATAATCTAAAGTGTTTTGCTCTACTACATTGCTTACACCCTTTAAATTCTCTACTAATATCTTCCTATCTGAATAATTAATTAGTGGTAACCTTTTATAACTTGCTATTGCCTCATCATTAAGTAGGCCAATAGTTACCTTACCGTATTTCAGTCCTTCTTTAATTATATTTAAATGCCCTTGATGAATTAAATCTGCAGACATGCCTATATACACTGTTTTCATATTTTATACATTCCTTAAATGCTATTATTGATGAAAATACAATCTGCCTGCAGAAAACTGTCATCACTCTTATCAGTAGACTGCTTTAAGGAACCTTTGTATTCAAAACCCATAGATGTAAGCAGTAAATATATTCCATGAAATAAAGGTTCTTCTTTATACAGTTCAATAAATGAGACTTCGACAATAATAACTTTGGCATGTTTGAATATTGTGACTCCACCTTTGATGACTTCATCTTCAAAACCCTGAACATCCATTTTAATTAAAATGTTCTTATTTAAAGATTCGGATTGGAGAATATTATCTAAGGTATCTATGGTTACTTCAATCTCTTCATATTCGGAACTATGAGGGTAATTTTTTTTATGTATAGTACTCATTTCTCTAAATGATGATGCCGGGTGCCAACTGCTTTTATGAATATTTTGCTTACTTTTCTTACTACCAAGACCAATATTAAAAGTACTTATTGTTGGTATGCCCTTTGTGTTGGCTTTTAATTGATTGTAACAAGCGGGTAGCGGCTCAAAAGCATATATCTCTGCTCCAGGAAATAGCCCGCTAAATATGATCGTAAATTCCCCAATATTTGCACCAATATCGATAATTGTATTTATATTACTTTGAAGTAACCATTTTTTTTCAAATAGTTTATATCTTTGATAATTAATCCCATTTTTTTTGAGCTGTCGTCGTCTTGTAATACTTTTCATATTGATACCATCATCATAAAAAACAGATAGTTCTCTTATTAAGTATCCTAATAATCTTTTAAGTAACATTTTCAAATTTTATAGCTTAATAATCTCTTTATATATGAAATAATAAGGTTTTTTAAAATAAATAATGGTTTTATATAAGTGTGATTTAAACATTCAGTTTGAATAATATAATTCCCATCTCGACTTCCTAGAAGTTCTTTACCATTATACCTTTTACCTAATAAAATTTTAAATAGCCCAAAGGTAGACAGATTTATATATGGTTGTGATTCAATTAAATAATTATTGGGGCTTGCTGTAATTTGAAGCTCATGTTTTCTAAATGCTGAAAAGACATGGTCAATAAAGTATAGCTCAGCAAATTCTGCAAATTTTGTCCAAAGTACAAAATCACCAGCAAATTTTAAACTTATATCGCAACCACCGGACTGTTCCCATAAGCTTCTTCTCCAAAATACGACATTCTGATTAACAACATATGAAAGAGGAGATCTATAAAACCCATTTTTAAGCAACTCCTGATTGTATAGTTTTTTTTTTGATTTATTAATCATGTTACCTTTTTTATCAATATAGCCACATCTGCCAGTAATCCAATCAATTTTTGGTAATTTTGTAAATATATCAGCTGCAATATTTATTGCATCATCAAAATAGACATCATCACTGTTTATCCATGCAAAAATTTCACCAGAGCTCTTGCTGAAACCTTTATTAATTGCATCATACATTCCAGCATCTGGTTCACTGACCCAATATGCTAGTTGGTCCGCATATTTCTTAATAATGTCTAAGCTGCCATCTGTACTTCCGCCATCAATGATTATGTATTCCATATTTGGATATCCCTGATTTAAAACAGATAGAATAGTATGCTCGATATAATCTACCTGGTTAAAACTAGGTGTTACGATTGATATTTTGGGACCTTCATTCATTGTATATTTCTATCATAAGATAATTTGTTATGATTAGTCATTGCTCCAGATGCTTCCATCTCTCTAACATTAATTAATGAAACCTTAACAAGAACGCCAAAGCAAATTGAAGAAATAATGAGTAAACCATAAAAGGATAACATTATATCGACTAGATTGAAAACAAAGCTCCCAGCAAGCATACTGATACATATCACTTTTAAATCTAAGTTTTTCTTATTTCGCAGTGCCTTGAGAAGTATGGGGATTATTGGCAATAATCCGATAAATAATAATGAATTACCTACTAATCCAAAACTTACAATTAGGTACAGAATCAAATTGTGAACGCTCAGAGCACCATACGAAATGTCATTTCTTTGTAGAAAATAACCAATCCCGTGCCCGAATAATGGCTTTTCTTTAATGTCTGTTAAAGTTGCCTTCCAAATTTCAAACCTACCACTTGTTAGTTCATTAAAATCTCTTTTTTCCAAAATCTGATAAGTAAACGCTTCTTTAATATTTAAATAATCATAATCCCACCCTCTCAAAAACCTATCAATTATTATTCTGTTATAGATTTCAGGATTAGCAGTATATGTTTTATAAAAGTATAACGATGTAATTAAAAAAACTGCAATTATTGTATATAAGGGCTTACGAATCAAAGACTTACTTCTAATATGATTTTTGTAGTGGTATTTACGCCATAGATAAATAACAACAATGGTGGTTGAAAGAGTTATAATTAATTTTGTTTTTTGAAGAGGAAAAACTGAAGAGCTAAGAAAGAAAATAGCTAATGAGAGTATAGCGAATATGTCCCGGTTATTATGGAATAATACTTTAACAAGATAATAGAGATATCCAAAAATGAAAACATATCCATAACGTCCTACACCCCAACCATTATTAAACAAATTAATTCCAGGTATTGATGTAATCATATTCATTAGTGCCAATGGAACGAGCAACTTACAGAAGAAGTCGAATATTCTTTTAACCCTAGATGGATTTTCTACGGAAATGAAAGCTATCAATGATGTCAGAATTATGAGTAAAATGCTTTTTAAATCGAATATTAATGAATAATTATTATTATTCAATCCAATCAGGTACCAAATAGAAATTATAAATATCAACATTAGTCCTAACCGTTTTAAAGGGAATACGGGAAATGATTGTTTTTTAATTACTATTATCATTAAAAGCAAACCAAATGTTATATAAACACCGTAGGTAAGGATTCGTGCATGGAAATAAGTGATATGAAAAAAGTCGAGATACCCTTGAACAGATAATAATAATAAAACTAATTGGAGTGTGACTACCTTATACATGCGCAATAGATAAAAATTCTTTCAAATAAATTATTCCATACTCAAATCCCACCAAAAGTAATTGATTAAGCTTCAAAAAGAATTATTAATTGTTATTAAGGGTAATAACTAGTTTAATAGAAAGTTAAAAATCATGAAAATAGTCCCACTTTGGCTCATTGTTGTTTTCTTTACGTAGTAAAAAGATTCCTTTTACCCGATAATTCATAATAGTGGACCATAACTTTTTATTATAAAAACGATATTTTTTTGAAAGCATAATTCTAGAGAATCTTGCTATTTTGTATATTATTGATTTATTAATTTTTTCGAGATATTTGGTCTCAATTGAATAATTCCTGTGAGTCAATAGAAAATTTACAACCTTTTGAGTTGCAGCTAGATTCATATCATGAAATGCTACAATTCCACCAGGTTTTAAGATTTTATCAATCAGAAAGAAGTCAATCAAGATATAATCGAAGGTGTGCCAGCCATCGATAAATGCACAATCTAAAGTGATACCTTTTGAGATCAATTCCGGAATCATTAAGTGGCTAGGACCTTCTAAAAGTTTAAAGCGGTCAGAATATCCTGCCTCATTTGTTGCCCAAAGTGCTGCCCCATCGTGATCGGTCATTTGACAGGGATCGACACCATAGTGCACATGACTTTTACTCTTACTATTATTCCCATTTGGGTGTGCCGAGCATATAGAGAGAGCCGATAAACCGTTTGCGACACCTGTTTCTAGCGAGTACTGCGCATCAGTATCTATAATCATTCTGCGTAGTATCTGAGCTTCATCATATTGTATTCCTCCGGTGATATTTTTTTTTTGTCCAGAAATACCATACGTGGTTCCAGTCTTATAAAATTTTTCTAGTAAATCAGGTAGTTTAGATTCTTGGTTCATATTTACTCCTCTAAGTTTGTTAATATTTTTAATAACAAGGTTGATGTTTATAATACCTAAAAATTATTTAGTTGAACTTTATTTTCATTTGTTTACTTTAAGCAATGCTAATAACACTTTCTATTTAATTCTGTTTGAACAAGTAAAGTTGTTTTTAATGAAAATAGACAACAAGTATTACAACGGGTTAAAGGCTGTCATATACCTTTAAAACATTCTTAGCATGCATCTTTGCATCAAATTGATCTTTTGCGAAACTTAATCCATTTGCGCCCATATCTTTACTCATTCTATCATTTTTCAAACATCTTAAAATGTTACTAGCCAATTCTTTAGGATCGCCAGGTGCACAGAGAAAGCCATTTACTTCATGCTTCACTACTTCCGATATTCCACCGATGTTAGAAGCAATAACTGGTTTAGCTGCTGCACCAGCCTCAATCACCGCTCTGGCAAAGTGAGGACTTATAAAAGGAACTACCACAATATCACTGGCAATAAAGAAGTTTTCAATATCATTTATATAATCAAATTGCAATATGTTATTTTCTAAAGAATGTGCTTTAATTTCTTTTTCGATTATTTGTCTAGTACTAAAATAATTTACGCAATTACCTAAAAACCTTTTTAAACTACTATAAAAAGTTGTAGAGGGTGTATACGATGTATAAGGCATTAGTATCTTTACTTGTGGATACTCTTCTATAATATCTTTAAGGCATTTTACAAAAATAAGCGGGCCATTTATTACGCGCAATCCACCAACGTATAAGACAATTTTTTGATTTTCTTTTAAACCTAACCTCCCTTTAATAGCTAAATAATCTTGACTTTTATATTTCTCTAAACTTACGGGATTATAAATCACTTCTCCTTTTTGTGTGCCGAGGGCATTTTTATTGTGTTCGCAAATGAATATTGTTCTATCTGCATATTTTTCTATGGCCCTTCTTATGAGTTTTTTTCTAAATCCTAAATATCCATCAACTATTGTCTCTCTAATATGTATTACTGTATATATATTTAAACTTTTCAAATATTTAAGATAGGGTGCGAGTGTAATTGAATTTAGATGTACGATTTCAGGATTATGTTTCTTTATTAACTGTTTAAGCGAGCTACGAGATTTAAAAAATTTATATATCCACATAAATAAACTTATTATACTCTTTAAAGAAATATTCCACCAACTAGCAGTTGTATGGTGGAACATTTCTAATTCACAATAATCAGTTGATATATTCTCATTATTATAAAATTCAAATAGCCTAGGAGAATTACAGGATATGATCGTTTTGTAATGATGTGTACTAATTCTTTTTACCAGTTCACCTAGACTTATCGATGAACCTCCAGGAACAGAAGAATGATCAAGAAATAATATTTTTTTATTAATCAAAACATTTCTTATTGCAATTTAAACATCCGGTTTTCATAAAAGTCAAACCAAGCAATTTCAGTTTTTAAAAATGGTTTCATCGATTTGTGATTTATTTTTTTCATTACAGACATTTCTTTGCAAAAATATTTCTTTTTCCAATAGTCAAAAAGAGGGAAAAAGTTTTTTCAAATTAGGCAAAACACGTTCAATTTCACATGCAAAATACCAGACAGGTTTATCACCCCCCCAAAATCTAGGAATGGAAAGGTTATTGTCATTATAACTGTCATAATTGACTGCTGAAAAAGAAAATTCATAGCCTGAATTTCTAATAATGCTTATAGTTTCTTCATCATAATTCGTATCGGGGACACCAAACGGATATGCAAATAATTTTATTTCTCTATCAAATATTTTCTCCAAATAAGACTTGTTTAATGTGATCTCCTCTTTCTGATTTTTTTTTGTAAGTATTTTAAGAGAACGATGAGAATGAGAATGTCCACCTATCGTAATATTTTTTGAATTTTTGATATGCTCAATATCTTGAAGTGTTAAATACAGTTTAGAGATTTCGTCTTTTGCTTTTTCACTTAATGTATTCCATATTTTTAAATTTTTTTTGTGCATTTTTTCGATGGTCCCTGTGAACATATCTTTATCATTGTTATTATATTGACCACCATAAACATTATGTAGTGGCAAACCAATCTTTTTATCATAAAAATATGTATTTAGAAAGATTGTAAATGGTATGTCATCATTTCTTGAAGAAAAGTAATCGTAAACAGATCTGAAGCCATCATCGAAAGTTATGGCTGCATGCCTATTCTCTTGCATTTTTACAAGGTCACCCAGAGGAGATAATTTATAATATTTTTGCAAATAATTTATATGGCTGGATAAAGTTTCTGCAGAAGTTTTGTCGATATTATCGGTTAAACATCTATGTTTTTTTGAAACAGAACTTCCACTGTTAACATAATGGTAGAATAAAATTACATTTCTATCATTTGCTAATCGAAAAAGATAAATGATTCCGGAATAATAAATAAAGTAATATAAAATCTTGATTATATGTTTTGTTACTTTTTGCACAAGGTGTAAATGTGATTATTTTTAATATTATACTTTTTTTCAATTTTAAAGAGGCGTAAGTATTGATCTACTCCTGCTGGAGTTATTCTCCAGAAGCTGCCATCATTATCAAGGGTATGATATGGAGCTCCAAAGAGTAGTTTTGCTTTTGGCTTCATGACTCTATAAATCTCGTTAATACCTCTTTGAGGATCAGATAAGTACTCAAACACACCATTGAATACAACCCAATCAAACATCTCATCTTCGAAGAATAACATATCACATACATCGCCTACAATATCTGGATTAACTGATTTATCAATATCTAATGTAATCCATTCACCTTTACCAGTTAAAAAACTATCATATTGGCAGTACCCACGAACTCCAACAAATAACACTTTACCTTTAAAATCACAGTTTGGCAAAATCTCTTTTTCAAGAAAAATTCTTTGCGGAGATTTAATTTTATTCTTGTTAAATAACTTTGAAAAAATCAATGAATTAATTTTTTTAATTGTTTTCATTTTAATTGTAATTTAAAAATCTTCCTAAATCTAAAGACTCATTATAAGGGATTTTAATTTTGGTTCTTGCGCCTCCCAAACAAGATCTTTTTTTGCAGATTTTAATGATTTTTCCAACTCCAAAGATGATCGACTTAGGACTTCATTTACACCTTTTGCAATTGACTTAGGAGAAGTGTCTTCAAAATAGCAACCAATATTATATTCTGTTAAAATTGACTTAAGAGGGGGGAATTTTGGACAAACGAATGGAATTCCACAGTTTACATAATCACTAATTTTACCAGGAGCACAGTAATAGTTGTTAGCTCCATAATTTTCATATGACATCAATCCAACGTTTGCATCCGCTATTACTGGAAGCAAATTATCATGCGGAACCCATTTCATAATAAAAACCTTACCTCTATACGGCGACTTTTCTATTAGTGGCAAAATATTTTCTTTGGCATATTTTTCCACTTTACCCATTATTACTAAAACTGTGTTTGGAGGGAACCACTTTACTGCTTTTATCATTTCAACTATATTTCTACCATGTTGCAAAATATCACCTTCATATAAAACGATTCTATCTTTACTTTTTAATCCAAGTGTGTCCCTTATCAAACCATTGCCTATTACATTATTTTTAGGTTTAAAATTCTGTATAATTGTAGGGGGCAAACGGAGCCATCGCTTAGCTTTGTAATATTGGGCCCGATGTTTATTTTGAGTAATAAATGCATCAACACAGAAGCGAAGTAATACTTTTTCTGCTATTACACCAAATCTAGGATATCTTTTTTTTTTCAATCTTTCATATTCTTCACCATATATTTCAAACGGATAGTAAATGAAAGGTATCGCCAAAACCCGAGAAACTATAAAGGCTATCCACCCAGAAGCAGGCAAACTGGCTATAATTATACTTGGTTTTATTTTTATACCAAAATAAAACATTTTTAAATAGAACTCAATAGTCCTCAAACGATATGGGCGTTTCCCAATTGCAATATGTGAATATTTATATTTATGATTACTTTGACTAACTTTTGAAAAAGAGCGATCTAAAATAAATGGCTTCATTCCTAAATCAGAAAAAGTAATAAGACATTGAATGATGTTGGGAATATTATGGAAATTTCCAATTCCGTATAACCACATTATTTTCTGATTTTCCTTTTTTAGGATCACTATAATTAAACTCTAACTCTTAATTGTATTTTATTATTAGATAATGTGGATAATTATTAAATATATTTGTAATTATGCTCATTAATATCAATTGATTTTATCTTTTTTGTGCTGAGCAATTAATTCAAAAATTCTTTTTGAAGTACTGCCATCACCAAAAGGGTTTACGGCACGAGCCATTTGTTTGTATTCTTCAGCAGAAGTTAAAAGCTTAGAAACCTCACTAATAATTTTTTTGGTATTACTGCCAACTAGGCGAGCAGTACCTGCTTCAATGGCCTCAAATCTTTCAGTGACATCACGCACGACTATAACTGGTTTACCTAGTGCAGGAGCCTCCTCCTGTAGACCACCGGAATCAGTAATTATTAACTTACTTTTATTCATAAGGTATGCAAAATGTAAGTAATCAAGGGGAGGTAAAAGGATTATATTTGATATTTTACCAAGCTTGTCAAATGCGTATTTATTGATATTTGGATTAGGGTGCACAGGATATACAAGGCAAGTTGAATCTTGAAATTTCCTTGCCAATTCAATTAAAGCTTTAAATATATTATCCAGCGGTGGTCCGAAATTTTCGCGTCTATGAACAGTCACTAATATTATTTGTTTTTCCCATGGAATACCTCTTAATGATGTTTTAGATATTTCGACTGGAACTTTTGTAATCCACTTCACAGCATCTATAACAGAATTTCCTGTTACAAAAATATTAGACTTTCCTACTCCCTCATCTAGCAAGTTTTGCTTAGCCTGCGCAGTAGGGGCGAAGTGGAGATCTGTCAAAACACTAATCATACGTCGATTAATCTCTTCTGGAAAAGGGTGCCACTTATTATAGGTTCGTAAACCAGCTTCAACATGGGCTATCTTTATTCCATTATAAAAGGCACCAATCGACGCTGCAACAGCAGTTGTAGTATCGCCGTGGACTAAAACCCAATCAAAACTATTATCTTTGTATATTGTCTCCATACCCTTCAATATTTTTGATGCTACGCTGGAAGGAGATTGATTTTTCATCATTATGTTAAGATCAAAATCTGGTTTTATATTGAACAGTTCAAGTACTTGATCAAGCAATTCACGATGTTGTGCAGTGACACAAACCATGCTTCTGATTGTGTTTTTATGCTTCTTGATTTCATTGATAACCGGAGCCATTTTTATGGCTTCAGGTCTTGTACCAATGACTGAAAGTAACTTTATCCTATCGTCCAATTTATATTTGCCTCTGAGGACAGATTGAATTCCTATTTAAACTTGATCTATAAGTCTGAGTTCTGTTTGCGGTCATCTTATAATGAAAAAAGTCAATTCTAAAAGTAATGTGGTCAGAATAATTTATATTGCCTAAAAAGTTTATAATACTTTCAATTTATATTTCAAAATTCCGATTAAGATTTTCATGGCACCATAAAATAACCTCCCAAAAATATTTGAAAATAGAAATGGCGGAAGTGATACATTAATCACTGGTGACTCGCTTCCCATTTCTTCTGAGGTCATTGACATATGTATTCTTCTCTCTTCATTTTTTAAGTAATCTGATTTGAAATATTCTTTTCTTTTTTGTTCATCTTCCTCCGAAAAATCCTGCTTAGGTTGAACCCCTAAAATGACTGGCCGACCTTCGAAAGTACCCCTTGGTCCACTAATTCGCCTCACATCCTCTTCAAAAATAAATATGTTATGCTCAGTGTAAACTGTCAAATTTTTTCTAATTAAAGGATATATATATCTACTAAGAAAATATTGATCATTAGCAAATTTATTATGCGATGAAATTAATTTAGTGTTACTCCTCAAATATCTATCCCATAATTTTTTAATTTCAATTTTTGGATATTTTCCGCCCCATAGCCCTCCCATTATTGGATCCTTATGACCAGGATGGTCTCGGCAAACATGGTATTGCTTACCATTTTTTAACCAATCTCTAACAAGATTTACATCTCTCTGAAATAATCTAGTGTCAACATCTCTAATAATTACTGCTTCATGGCCTTCCTCCATTGGTAACCAACGCCAATGTAGAGCATCAAGTGGTAAAGTAGGTTTTTCTTTAATTATAATTTCGGTGTTTTCTCTTTCAAGTGAAGATAAATAATTTTTATCAAGAGTGCTTTCAGCATAGATCCGGCAGATCCATTCAGGAAACAATTCTGCAGCTAACTTAATATTTTTAGTTAGACCTCTTCTATAAAATTGCTCTTCACCAAAAATGCAATATGAAATTATTTTAGACAATGATTTCTACTTTATTCAATATTTTGATTCTTATTTAACAAACTTTTTATAATAAGATTTGCATAAAAGCCCAAACCCTCCATCAACAATAGGTAACAGGGATTCGTAACTTGAAGCATTTACATGTTCCCAATTAAGCATATCTTTGACAGCATCATATATTTCCTCAGAAGAATTTTCTTCTAGCTCATAATCATGTTTATCAAAGTTATCTATTTCCTCTGCAAGAAAACAACTTTCGTCTAGATCTATTGGTTTAATTTGGGAGCTTTGGTATTTCACGTTTTTAGGAATGAATAATGAATTACGATATGGTGGTTTGAACCCCAACGGCATCCAGTTTAAAACAAGTGTTGGTGTATTAAATAATGTCTGAATGCAAGAAAATCCAGAGTTTGATGTGATTAGAAATCGTGCATCCCTGACAAAGAGTAAATCATACCATGGATTGTAGGAATTACAAGCTCCATAGTCAAAATACATTTGATTATCAATAGCCTCTCGTTTTTTAACAGCAATGCCCATCCGAACTATAGAATATCCTTTTTCAATTAAATAGTTTAATGAGGGAACAAGATTTTCAAAGGAACTATTTCTTGTATTTCCTTGTTTAACAGAGGAGCCATATACTTTATCGACAAATGTATTATCCCTTGAAAAAACTGCGACATACGGTTCTTTTATATTATTCTTATCAAGAAAGCTTAGAAAACTGTTATTTATATCCGAATTTATTTTGATAGGTTTTAGCTTTTTAGCAAACCCCTCTTCATCGAAGTATTTATATTTCCCTCCATATTTTAATCGATCGCCAATGTCTCTACGATGAAGCCATTCAATTTCTTCAATTATTTGATAATTTATTCCCAACTTTTTTAACAGAGACGAAAGTTTACTAAAAAAAAGTTTTAGTGCCTTTAAAATATATAGATTACAATTGACACACTTAACACTTTTTGATTTCAATTGATCAACAACTACTCTTTCAACCGCTATATTTGCACTTTCTTCTGATGAATAAAATATAATAACTCTACTTCTTTTGGGTGGTTTAAACATCCATAAGGAATTTAATATAAGATGTCCAAGGCTCGGATTTCGTAAAAAAGCAAATTTCATTATAAACAATTAAGGTTGATCATTTCGTTATCTACTTTGGTTAATTTTTCGATGTAATTATCTATCCCATCAAAAACATTTGTGAAATCAAATGACGATGGTAACAATGATTTAATAAGATTATTATCAAAAACTAAGTCTGAACTTAAAGTAGGTGCCTTATTTGCTTTAATAATTGAATTATTGTTCAATCTCTGAATGACTTTTTTTGCAATCTCATGAATTGTATTACTTTGCCCAGTAGCTATATTTACTGGCCCGTTGTAAGAGTTATGTATAAAATGCCAAATAATTTCGGTTAAATCATAAATGTCTACATAATCTCGCAACTCATTACCATCATTAATTATATTAATCTCTTTTTTTAAAACTGCATCTCTAATAAACCTACCAACAATACTTTCATAATTATCACCATGACCATATATGCCTGGCAAACGCAAAATTGTTACGGGAATTTCTAGAGCTGCTGAGCTAAGAATATGTTCGCATACTAATTTTGATAACCCGTAATATTCAGTTGGTTTTAATTCAAAGGATTCATTTATCTTTTTATCAATCTTTAAACGACCGTAAACATTCATTGAACTTAAAAAGATGATTTTTTCTAATCGATTAGCTGAAATTTCTTTAACAATATTATCTATCATTTTAATGTTAGAGAACATTGATTCTATCGAATTTGCCTCAGGTGGTGTAATTGATGAACAAATTACTAAGCTTATATCTCCACTGACCAAAGAAAATGCTTTTTGAATATCTGACCTGTGAAGCAAATTGCATGTTTTTGAAGAAAATCCCATGGCATTACATTCTTTGGTTTCTAGATGCTTAAGGATATTGTTTCCAATAAATCCGGATGATCCAAAAGTTATAACGTTTTTCATATATAGCTTAAGATATAAACCGACTGAAAGATTTTAATAGTTTATAATAAATGTTTTACTTCTCTTATGTCTGGTGCAATAGGTAAGGTACTTAGTTTATTTTTACCTATCCACTCGCCTTTTTGCCCCTCTAATATATTTTTAAACTTGATTTTCTCTGTTGTCTGGATTAAATAGTATAAAATAAAAGTTTTTGTTTCAGAATTAAACCAACTGTGGAATATCCTTGAATCTTTTGGATGATATTCCAGTTCTTCAATTAATTCTCTAATTAGACCTTCTCTAGGATCTTCGTTTGATAGCAATCTACCTCCAAAAAACGCCCATCGATTTGGGTATGGAATATTTTTATTATTATCCCTCAATTGTAAAAAAAATGACTCTTTGTATCTGATAATAGCTTTTACAGCTTTAAACATTAAAGATTAGAATCTTATAATTAATCGCCCAGGTAAAGCGCCAGATCTAAGATCATCAATTGCAATATTGATTTCTTCTAAAGAATATATTTTTGCTATTAAACTATTTAAGTCTAACAATTTATTATCAATCAATTTTATTATTTTAGGTATATCAATATTAGGCTTACACTGTCCACCAGATGACCCAATGATTTCTTGATTGAAATGTAAAGGATATGTCCAAATATCAAGCTTATCTTTTTTATCCATTACTCCGACCAATATAGTCCTACCATTTTCTGAAGTTGTCAATGAATATGCTGAACTAATAATTTCAGGAAGGCCAGTATTCTCAATGCAAATATCAAATTTTGCACCATCATTCGCTTTGAGTATAGACTGTTCAAAGTTTTCAGCATTAGCATTTATCGTGTGTGTTGCACCTAAAGATGTTGCATGCTCGAGTTTGTTATCATGAATGTCAATGCCGATGATTGGGTAACATCCTGCTAATTTTGCAAATTGTATTAAACTTAAACCAACTCCGCCGCAACCAAAGATTGCAATAGACTCACCGACTTTAACTTTTGCATCATTTGTTATAGTTCCAAGTGCTGTAGTGATTGCACAGCCCATCAATGCAGCATGATCTTTATTTAAACTTTCTGGGATAGCTGTTAACCTATTTTCAGATACAACCGCATACTCATTGAATGTTGTAACCCATCCAGAGTTGATGACACCAAGATTTTTGGATGAGTATTTAGGTGTCTCAGATTCAATCCCTAAACTTTTTCTCCAATGCAAAACAACCTTATCACCGGTTTTTACATGTTTTACCCCTAGCCCGCACTCAACAACTTCACCATGACCTTCATGCCCTAGTAAATGTGGTAAAAATTTATCCTTACCTTTGACTGCATCTATTTCATTTATTTGCGCTCCACATAAACCACTAGAGCTCAACTTAACCAAAACCTGACCAACCTGAAGCGGATTAATATCTATTTCTTCAATTACAAGAGGCCTTTTAGACTCTAATAAAACTGCTGCTTTGAACTTCATCAAAAAGTTTCCCCGTTAGATTTGACTAAGGCATAAACCAATAGTAATCACCTGTATAACCAACATCCTTGAAAAAAGCTTTCCAATCATCAACGCTCATCACTGTTAGTGCTGTCAAGTTCCATGCCTCCATTGCAATGCGTTCTTCTTCATTTCGATAAGCATCAAGGGTAATAAAACTGTGTTTTTTGCTGACACGCTCTATTTCTTGAATTGATATTTTAAAGTCATCTTCATCTAGATTGTGCAAAGTAGTTATGGAAATAACAACATCAAATGAATTATCTGGAAATGGCAATAGTCTTGCATCTCCCACTTGTAAAAAAGGCTTCATGGTTTCGATGCAGTTACTTATGGCATATTCAGATATATCAATACCACTGACTTCAATACCAGGTATTGCCTCAACAAGGTCATGCAACATGAATCCTTTCCCGCAACCAATATCTAAAACTGAACTATTTTTTGTTAAGTTAAAGTGATTAATAAAGTCAGGAATGACTGGTTTCCAAAATCTTGAATTATAATAAAATCCTCCATATCCATGCTTCCTCTCTCCATCAAAAAATTCCTTACCAAACTGTCTAGCTATTGCACGGTCCTCATCCGTTTTTTCTGCAGCACGCGCTTTGGGATCTCGCTTACTTTTTGGATAATTTTTTAATAGATCTATTTCAATTCCCATTATATACTTCCTTTCTTTTAATTTTTTTTCTGATAATAATATTTTAAGTAGCTTAAAATGGTCCTTTAAAAGTGGGGTCAGGGATATCTAAAGGTGTTTTTGATTCTGGTATAATTGATTCTTCATTTAAGCCTAAATTGAATATACTTATTAATTCTTTAGCTATATCAATGGATCTAGGATAGTAATCATTTGCCAATGCTCTTGTGCTAGGACTTGGAGAATCATTCATTCCAATTCTAATTGGTGGACAAATCATTTGCTCAAATAAATTTTCCGTTGCCAGCGCTATAATTTCAGCACTCACCCCGTACGTAATCCATCCGTTGTCTACTACAACTAATCGCCTAGTTTTTCTTATTGAATTCAAAATTGTATTTGTATCTAGAGGCCTTATTGATCTTAGGTCAATGACTTCAACATCAATTCCGTGTTGCTCCATTGCATTTGCGCACCTTATTGATTCAAGGACCATGTATGAATGAGAAACAATTGTAATGTCTTTTCCCTCGCGTGCAACTCTTGCTTCTCCAATTGGTACCGTGTATCCTTCGATTGGGACATCGTCAACTATATTATGTAGCCAACGATGCTCCAAAAATATAACAGGGTTATTATCGTTCACGGATGAAATGAGCAACCCCTTTGCGTCGAATGGGTTCGAAGGCATAACTACCTTAAGTCCAGGAATATGTCCAAACCATGATTCTAAACTTTGAGCATGCTGCGACCCTTGACCCCACCCTCTTCCAATAACCATTCGTATTACTATAGGAACACTTTGTTGACCAGAATTCATGTATAACCACTTGGCAGCTTGGTTCACTATCTGATCCATTGACAGCAACGCAAATTCTACTCTTTGATGCGTTAAAATAGGTCTAAAGCCATTTAAAGCTGTTCCAATTATAATACCAGTCATGCCATTTTCAGATAGAGGCATATCCATCACTCGATTATCACCATATTTTTCTTGTAACCCGCAAGTAGTGCCAAAAATTCCTTTTGGATCTGGGACACCAAGACCTATAGTATAAACAGAAAGATCTTTTTCCATACAATGATCAGTTGCCTCTAATATTGCTTCAGAAAATTTTATATTTCTCATGACAAGTAACTACTCCTCATAAATATGCTGATTTAATTTTTCAATTTTTGGGAATGGGCTTGCCTTAGCAAATAAAAATGCTTCTTCTATTTCTGAGTTTATTGTTGCTTTATATTCGCTTATATCCTTATCACTTAAAGTCCCTTTCTTCAACATTTTTCTTTCAAAAGTTTTAACAGGACATTTATTCATCCAATTTTTTAGTTCATCACTCTTTCTATAACCAAGATCATCATCCCAATTTGGACCGCAGTGTTCCAACCAGCGAAAAGTATCAAATTCCAAAAAGGCAGGTGCGTTATTCTTTTTAATGTGTTTTATAGCTTTATAACTTAAATCGTAAACCATATCAATATCATTCCCGCTACCTTTAAATGATAAAATACCATGACTTTCTGCAAGTTCAGATAGATCTCTACTTTTTGACTGCCTCACTTCAAGATTAGAATAAACGGAATAGAAATTATTTTCACATACAAATAAAATTGGAATACTTTTTAAACTTGCAAAATCAAGACTTTCAAAAAAAACACCTTCCTCCGTAGCGCCGTCACCAAGAAAAACAGCAACAATATTATTCTCATTCTTCATTTTGAATCCCCACGCCACTCCAGTTGCTATCGGTATTGTACTACCAACAATAGGTACCGATGGGAAAAAATCAACATTCAGGTCAATCAAGTGCATGGAGCCACCTTTACCCATAGCGCAACCTGTTTCTTTTCCATATAGTTCTGCAATCATTGCCTTTAGAGAACCACCTTTTGCTAAGTAATGAGCATGGGCCCGGTGTGCACTCATAGCAATATCTTTTTTATTTAAAAGGCTGCAAACGCCTACCGCAGGCGCCTCTTGACCAATGGATAAATGTACCGGGCAACGCATTTCTTGCTCAGAGTAAAGTTCTGCTATCTTTTCTTCAATCATTCGAATGCGTAGCATATTGTAGTATAAATCTTTTGCAACATTATTATTCATTATTATACCTGTAGTAATTATTTATTTTATCTGAAACTAACTTAGCACCATGATTGAGAAATTGATTTATGGGCAATGTCAATATCATTCTCGCCTGTTTTTCTGTCTCAGGAAAATCACCTAATTTGTAGTCTAAAATCTTTGCTGCTGGTTGAATGTGAATAGGGGTAGGATAGTGTATAGCAGTTTCAATTCCTTGATCAGCTAAAAAAGTCCTCAATTCATCTCGCTTTTCAAACTGTATAACAAATGTATGATAAGTATTAAACTCATGTTTCTTTTCAAACGGCAATCGTATTCCTTCAATATTAATGTTCTCAAAATAGAATTGGGCGTTTTTTCGCCTCGTTTCGATTATTTCGTCAAGCTTTTGAAGACGGTAATTGAGAATTGCGGCCTGCAAGTTGTCCATCCTAGATAAAAAGCCAAATTGATTGACAATATTTCTGTTGGCCATACCGTGGTTTCTCATCTCACTAGCCTTTTTATAAATTCTTTCGTCATTTGTAGTCAAAAAGCCACCATCACCGCAGGCATTTAAATTTTTCAAAGGATGGGCAGAAAAGCAACCCACATGTCCAATGGAACCACTGAGCTTACCTTTATACTTTGAACCAATTGCTTGAGCTGCATCTTCCACGACCGATAATCCATGCTTATCTGCAATCTCCATTATTGGATCCATATCGCAAACTCTACCCGTCAAATGCACTGGCATTATGGCTTTAGTTTTGTTTGAAATAACCGATTCAATCTTTTCTGGATCCATATTCTGATCTGGAAGCACATCCACAAATACAGGCTTCGCTCCCAAATGAACAATAACTGCGGTGGACGCAATAAAAGAATTAGGCGGCGTAATTACCTCGTCACCTGGACGGACTCCAAGTAAATGTAAAGCCATAGTAAGGGCATCAGTACCACTGTTAAGAGCAACAGCATATTTAACTTGACAATATTTGGCAATTTTTTCTTCAAATTTATCGACCTCAGATCCACCAACATACTGCCCACTAGCCAAAATTCTATCAATGATTGGCAGGAGTTCATTGCGTTCCTCCTCCCACTGCATTTTTATGTTGATATAAGGAATATGAACAGAGTCTCTAGACATAGTATTCTGTTACGGTTTTAATTATGTAATCAAGTTGTGATTGTTCCAAGTGCTGATCACATGGAAATGTTATTATTTTAGTTGTGTGGGCATCACTAACAGGAAAATCACCCAACTTATGCCCCATAGACTTTAGAGCTGGCTGCCGATAAATAGGCACAGGGTAATGAATTTTAGCTTCAATTCCATTATCTAAACAATATTTTAATAATCCGTCTCGGTCTTCTGCAAAAACAATGTATAAATGATAGACCAACCTGAAATTGTCAGGCCTTGGTGGGATGGTAATTTGTCGCAGGATTTTCAGTCCACTGTCAAGATAATTTGCATTGGAAATCCGTTTATCGGAAATAGATTTAGCTTGTGGAAGTATCCAGTTTCCAACAACGGCTTGTATAGTATCTAATCTTGAATTATACCCCATAGTTGTAATTGTATCACGATCTTGCATCCCATGATTTCGTAATAATCTTAATTTTTTATTTATGCTGATATCATTTGTAACAATTATACCTCCATCTGACCAAACATTTATATTTTTTAATGGATGTAGTGAAAATGCACCTGCAATCCCCCAAGTTCCAGCGTTTTGTCCATCAATAGCTCCTAATATAGATTGGCAGGCATCTTCAATTACAGGGATATTATATTTCTCAGAAAGGTTATTTAGTTTTCGCATATCTGTCATGTAACCGGTGTAGTGGACGGGCAAAAAGGCTTTTGTTTTTTCAGTGATTTTTTCTTCAACCAAATTCACATCCATACAAAATGTATCATCACAATCAACAAAAATAGGAATTGCTCCTAGTTCCATGATGGCCCCTACGGTGGCTACAAATGTATTGGCGGCTGTTATTACTTCATCTCCAGATTGGATACCAATGGCTTTAAGGGATAACTTGATAGCATCCGTACCAGAGTTAACACCTATTGCATGTTTAGTGCCAATTATTTCTGCAAAACTTTCTTCAAATTTTGTGAGAGGTTTACCAAGAGTAAAATCTCCGGTAATGACGAAATCACGTAGTTCATCCCATAAATCTTCACAATCACCAAACTGCTGAGGGAGGTAAGAATATCTAACTTTCATATTTAAATAAGCTCAAGATTTTGCATCCGTTTAATGTTAAAATACATTTCATTATCAAGGGAGTTAGGCAAAAGGCCCTTTTCAAAAGCAGCACATAAATCCTGTACGGCATCTTGAATTGTGTGGGTTGTTTCAAAGCCAACCTCATCTTTGAATTTCTTTGATGATATGTGATAAGATCGATTATCATCAGAGGGAGTTGTGACCAACTTTACATCATCCCCCACAACCTTTTGGACTGTTTCAGCAATTTTAGTTACGGTCTGATTTTCATATCCGGCGTTAAAAACTTTACCAGCGACTTTTTCTTTATTTGTGCTTAAGAGAACTATATATGCTTCCACCATATCAGAGATATGTATATTGGGACGAAGCTGGTTTCCACCAAAAACTGATATTTCTCGTTTGTGGTATGCTAGATTAGTCAAAATATTTACTACAACATCTAGTCTTTGTCTTGGAGAATAGCCACAAACAGTTGCTGGGCGAATTGTAACGGTAGTAAAATCATCAGATTGGTACTCAGCCAAAATTCTCTCACAGTCTGCCTTAAATTGAGAATAATCCGTCAAAGGCTCCAATACCATTCCTTCATGAACGTTAGGCTCTTCCTTGATACCATAAACACTAGAAGATGAGGCATAAATAAAACGTTTAATACCACAATTTTTTGAAATTTCTACCAAAGGACGAAATGCATCAAGATTGATGGATTTACCCAAATCTGGATTAAGTTCAAAACTAGGGTCATTTGATATACAAGCTAAATGAATAACGGCATTGTGTTCGGGCAATAGCTTTTTTAAAAGCGCTTGATCTCTAATATCGCCTTTTACAGTATTCAAGTTCGGGTGATCAGGAAGCACATTCTCTCCATAAATCATAAGATCCAAAACTGTAACAAAATAGTTTTTTGCTAGTAATTCAGGCACCAATACTGCGCCAACATAACCAGCACCGCCTGTGATAAATACTTTTTCCATTAAGATTGCTCCCATTTAAAATGATTTATGTATATCATGCAGAATATTCCCTTGAACCAATAATAAAATCCACAATAGAAAGAAGCCAAATTTGATGCATGTTTTCAACGAAGTTATAGGCTTTGCTATCAACCCAGATGTTAGCATCTCCTAAGTTATTTAACGGATTATCTTTTTCAAAACCTGAAAATGTAATTACTGCTTTAAACTTTCTATTCCTAGCTGCACTGACACCATTCAACATATTTTTTGAATTTCCACTGGATGAGATTACAATCAACAAATCTCCTTCATCACCATAAAATTCCACAGCTTTTTCTACCCAGCGCTCATAGCCATAGTCGTTGGAAAAGCAGGTAATGAGGTCTGCTTCATTGTAATTATTACATCTAATACCTGCATTTTTAGTGAGGTCGACACTAAAATGACTGGAAATCGCAGCGCTACCTCCATTACCAAAAATCATAACCTTTTTACCATTTTCATTAATTAATTTTATTAAGTCAGCAACTTTTTTTAATTGATCAATAATTTTTTCATTAGGCTTAACCAGATCAGAAAAATCATTTAAATATGAAATAAAAAATTCTTTTTTATTCATTTTATTTTATCGCGTGGTGGAAGGTTTTCAGCAATTGATTTTTTGCTACTGGAGTGCTATTACCAATTGTTTCCACAGACTGTGCTGCTGCCAAAGATCCCATAAATAATGCTAGATCTTCATCGAAACCTGCTTTAATTGAACATGATAGAAGGGCCAACATAGCATCGCCAGCACCGATTTTATCTACTATTTGAGCAGCAAAAGCAGGACATTCATAAAATTTGTTCTTTATTGTGTCAAAGAATATAGCGCCGTCACTTCCTCGAGTGACAACTAGACTATCGGCCTTCAACCTTTGAGACAACTGCTTCATTAGAGTTTTAATGTTGCTTTCACGATCCCGCAACTCGTGACGAAGTTCGGTTTCATTGATTATGGCGCAGTCAATATCGTAATAATTATTCATAGTATGGTAAGCCATATTGGATGCATTAATTTGAGCGTTAAGTGAAGTGAAAACTGACTGTTTTGAAATGTATTTTGCTATTTTTTTAGATATAAAACCATGACCATAATCAGATATGATGACGAGGTCATGTTTTGGTATAAGCTCATCAAGGAATGATATCAATTGATCTTGATTTTTATCATTCATATGAGAGTCATTTATTGAATATACTCCTAAACTTTTGCTTTTAGAGATATAATCTACATATCGTTTTTTTGTTATAGTAGGAGATTTATCCTTGTATACAAAATACGGTTTGATATTTGCAGGTAAGCTCTTTTTCACAAAATCTTCATGTTTCTTTTTTTCACCCAGCATGCTCAAAAGAGATACAGCGCCACAAAAGTCAGATAAATGCCTTGCGATGGCAGCAGCACCTCCTGCATATTGATCCATATTTAAATTGCGAAGCACTAATACAGGCTCTTTTCCAGATTTACCTAAAGCTTCACAGAAAACATATTGGTCAATAATAGTCTCACCCAAAACAAGCACCTTAAGATTCTTCAGTTCGTCTACCATAATTTTAATTTCATCAAAGTTTTTATCTTTATGCACTTTTTTAATGAAATTTTTCTGCGACTTTGTATAGACATCACTAAATTTATTTAATAAACTACTAGAACTGAAGGTAATATCGCTTGTGTATTTCATTTTACCACCAAAAGAGTCCAATGCAGCATGCTCTTCATCTATTTTCCCAGTAATATCTTCTGAGTGGTCTTTATAATCAGGTCCTTTGCAATAAATATCTGGCTTAATTAGTTTTATCGTTTCAACAGCAATTGGCCATTTGTTTGCCGCTACAAAATCAATTGATTCAAGAGCTGCTAATGCTTCTAAACGTAGTACAGTTGTAAACGCAGGTCGATTCGGACCTTTATGCACAAATTCATCAGGCGTAATAGTAACTACCAATACATCACCAAATGTTTTAGCTTCTTCAAAATGTTTAATATGTCCAAGATGTAATAAATCAAAGACACCGTGACAATGAACAATTTTTTTCCCTCTTACTTTTAAATCATCTAATATAATTTTTAAGTCTTCTAAATTTTTTATCTTTTTATTCATATTCTAACTTAGATATTCAAACCATTTCTCTGTTGCTTTTGCAATTGAATCCTCCTCCCAAACAGGCGCTTCCCGCCAATAATCTATATTTTCTAAAAGTATAGCAACACCTTCCTCCAAAGATATCTTAGGTCTCCAGTTTAACATTCTTTTTGCTTTTGTGATATCCGCCCATGTACAATCTGGCTCTCCTGGTCGCTTGGGAATATGGATTTTTTCTCCACATAGTAATTCAGTAAGACGGTTCACGCTGTATGTATTATCAGATCCAATGTTAATAATTTCTCCACTTATATTACTTTTTGCTGCACTTATGATTGCATCAACAACATCAGAAACAAAGGTGAAATCTCTAGTTTGGTTACCGTCTCCTACCACTGTAAAAGGCTTACCCGCTATCTTTTGAGCTAAAAAAACACCAAACACGGCGCCATAAGTACCAGATGTCCGAGAACGAGGACCATAGACATTAAAAAACCTCAAGGAAATTGCAGGTAGCTGAAATACTTGGCACCAATGCATCAAAAGTTGCTCGCCCAATAATTTTGTGAGGGCATATGGATATTGCGGTTTGATTTCTGCGGTTTCTTTAGTAGGAAATTTATCGGGTATACCGTAGCAAGAAGAGGAAGCAGAATAAATAATTTTTTTAACATTGTGCTTTCTGCAAGCCTCTAAAACGTTAAAGGTACCATTTACATTTGAATTATAATAATCATCTGGTTTTTCAATAGAAGGTACAATATCTGCGAGTGCTGCCAAGTGGAAAACCCAATCTACATCTTTAAAATAGATCTCCCATTCCCCTTGAATTGCAAGGTTACAATCAACTATAGTGATTTGGTTGTGTACATGTTTCAAATTTTGAGGTTGTCCGGTGCTGAAGTTATCGAGGACTATGACTTCATATTCCTGACTCAACAAAGAATCAACTAGATGGCTGCCAATAAATCCTGCACCACCAGTAACAAGCACTGATTTTTTGATTGACATTAGCTTACCAAGGCCTTTTTTCTATTTACAACTTGATTATAGCTCCCATATTCTACAATTCGACCCTTTTCGAGCTTATATATGCGGTCACAGTGTTTAACTGTAGTAAGACGATGTGCAATAACAATGAGCGTTTTTTGGCCTTTCAGGTGTTTAATTTCTTCTACAATTTCTTGCTCAGTTTCATTATCAAGAGAACTAGTAGCTTCGTCCATTACAAGAACGCTACGTTCGTGGTAGAAAGCGCGAGCAAGAGCAACACGCTGTCTTTGACCCCCAGAGAGGCGTACACCACGTTCGCCAAGAACAGTATTCACACCTTGAGGGAGCTGCTCAATTAACTCTATTAACCTTGCTTGCTTGAGGGTTTTATTTAGTCGATCGTCATCAATTTCAGTTTCATCAAGCCCCATTGCCACATTGCTTCGCAAGGTATTATCAATAAGGAAAACTTCCTGAGGTAAATAGGCCACTTGATTTCTCCAGTCTGATAAAGCTAGCTTCATAGAATGTCCATTGTAGAGCAATTCTCCTTCATTAGGTTCCAACAGTCCAAGCAGAACGTCAACAAGAGTTGTTTTCCCTGCACCAGAGGGCCCAATGAGGCCTATGGATTCTCCTGCATTTATTGAAAGTGTCAAATCCTGAAGAGCCCATTGTTTTGCATTCACGTAGCGAAATTTGAGATTGTTAAGAGAAAGTTTGGAGAATGGCTCGATCTTGTCTTGACTCAATGTAGAGATTTGCTCTTTTGGGCTTTTTATTTGTTCTAAATGTTTGAGATCTGCGTAAAGACGAGAGGTAGCATGACGACTAAAACGAATTTGTGTAATTCCGCTAACTAATAGATTTGCTGTAGGCATGATTCGAAGAGAAGCCACTCCAAAAACTCCAAGAGTGGGTGCTAATGAAATAACATCTCCATCCAAGGTCAAAGTCCCAACCACTACTACCACAACGAAAAAGATCAAAATAAATTGTAATAGATATCGAGGTGCCATCATTATCATCGAGGCTTTAATTGAATTTTCAGAAACCTTTTTTGAACCCTCAGTAACCATTTGTTGAAAGTAGGAATTTTTTCCTAAAACACGTACTTCTTTGAATCCCTCAAGACCTTCATTAATTCCTTGATACATTCGAGCTGCACCATTACTTGAGTTTTCGCCATATTTTTTAACGTTGGCACGAAAGAGTCGATCGTATATAAGCATTATACCTCCCACTAATGCAACCAATAAAGCTAGAACTGGTCCATTCGTCCAAGCTAATAAAACTATGATTACTAGAGAAACAATTCCTTCACTGAGAAGACGTAAAGATGACTCTACAACATTTACAGCAAATTGACCAACTAGTCCTTGGATTGTCTGCATGTAATCTGAACTATTTCGTTGAAGATAATCGGTATAAGGAAGATTCATATAAGATTGCATTAAATAATTTCGCAACTTGGTCTGCTGGTTCCAAGAAAATTGAAGAATGACTTTTGTTATAAAAATGCCTGTAATTGCTTTGAGCAAAAAAATTCCCATAAGCCCTATACCAATAGCAATCAATAAATCTTTTGTATTAAGCGACAAACCTACCCATTGCAGGAATTGACCAACCAACCCCTGAATCATGCTTTCCGGGGAAACAACTAATGCAATATAAGGCCCTATGAGTCCAAGCCCAGCAACATCTAACATTGAAGACGAAATGAAAAGTAAAGCAAGCCAAGGTATCTTTTTACGGTCATCTCCTAATAAATAATAGATTTCTTGGAGGTATTTTTTCATTCGATAATCTTTTGAATAGAGCTAATTAAAGATTTAATTACAATAAAGTTACCATTCTTGAAATGTGTTTTTAATCCCCTCAGAAATATCAATTTTTGATTCCCACCCAAGATCTTTGATTTTTGACACATCCAATAACTTACGCATGGTTCCATCTGGCTTGCTATTATCAAAAATTACTTGGCCATTGAAACCAATTATTTCTGAAATAGTTTTTGATAGGGCTGCAATACTTATTTCAGTTCCTGAACCAATGTTAAGGTGCGAGTAGCCTTGCTTATAAAGAAAATCAAATTCGAGATTCATAACGAAAAGTGCTCCTAATCCTAAGTCATCAACGTGAATAAATTCTCTAAGGGGTTTTCCAGTACCCCAGAGTTTAACTATTGGAGATTTTTGTGCGTTTAAACTAATACCATGGAGATTAAGTATATCAAATAAATCTTCATTGGACCAATTAGGATTATATTTTGTATCTGAAGACAGCAAAAAAGTATTAAGGTTATTGCGAATCAAGTTGTAATTACCATCTTCCAAACATTTTGCCAAATAAATTTTTCTTATCATTGCTGGTAAAACATGAGATGTTTCCAGGTTGTAATTATCATTTGGGCCATAAGTGTTTGTAGGCATAATGGAAAAAAATTGTGAACCATATTGTCTGTAATAATTCTCACACATTTTTATACCTGCAATTTTTGCGATAGCATATGGTTCATTAGTCTGTTCTAAAGAACCTGTTAATAAATATTCTTCCTTAATTGGTTGGGGACAATCTCTAGGATAAATACATGATGATCCAATAAAAAGAAACTTTTTTACTCCGTATACATGTGCAAAATGTATTACATTATTTTGAATCATTAGATTTTCATGAATGAACTGGGCTCGATAAGTATCATTTGCAAGTATCCCTCCTACCTTTGCAGCAGCTAAAAAAACAAATTCCGGTTTTTCCTTTTTAAAAAATGTCTCCACTTGAATTTGATCTCTTAAATCTAATTCTTTTGATGATTTACCAATAATATTGCTAAATCCTCTGGATTCTAAATTTCGCCATATAGCAGACCCTACCAGGCCATTGTGACCAGCAATATAAATTTTTGAATCAGGGCGCATAGTCATCAAAAGCTCCGTATAAGTTTTAAAACCATTGTTATTTTTATTACAGAAAACATAAAGATTAAATTTTATTGAATCCTATATTTTACAAAAACATAAGATGAAGATATGATTTATAGTTTTTCTTTAGTGAAATTGCCAGCTAATTAGTAACCTCTATTTTTAACTTTTTCCCAATCAGATTGGACCATTTTTTTCACTAATTCGCCAAATGGTTTTTTTGCTTCCCATCCTAACATATTTTTTGCTTTTGAAGCATCCCCCAATAGAGTCTCCACTTCTGTCGGGCGATAATACTTGGGATTAATTTCAACAATTGTTTTGCCTGTAGAACCATCTACCCCCACTTCGTTCTCGCCTACACCTTCCCAATGAATATGAATATCTAATTCTTTGAATGAACATTCTACAAATTCTCTTACAGAATGCTGTTCACCAGTTGCAAGAACAAAATCTTCAGGCTTATCATGCTGCAAGATACGCCACATGCCTTCACAGTACTCTGGCGCATACCCCCAATCACGTTTTGCATTTAAATTCCCGAGTAATAATTTATCCTGAAAACCTTCCTTAATTCTAGCGGCTGCACGAGTGATCTTTCTAGTTACAAATGTCTCTCCTCGGCGTGGAGATTCATGGTTGAACAGTATACCATTGCATGCAAATAAATCATAAGCTTCTCTATAATTAATTATTATCCAATAGCCATAAAGTTTGGCCACAGCATAAGGCGACCTTGGATAAAAAGGTGTTTTTTCATTTTGAGGAACTTCTTGAACTTTCCCGAACAACTCACTTGTGGATGCTTGGTAGAATTTAGTTTCTAATCTTGTTTCTAGTATAGCATCTAAAAATCGTAAAGTTCCCAAGGCATCGACCTGAGCTGTATAATCCGGCATTTCAAAGGAGACTTGTACGTGACTTTGCGCTGCAAGGTTATAAATTTCGTCTGGACCTATCTTTTCTAAAATTCGGTTTAGGTTGCTAGTGTCGGTTACATCTCCATGGTGAAAATAAAACTGATCTTTATATTTTTCATCATTGATAATATGGTTAATTCGTCCGGTATTAAACGAACTACTCCTTCTTATTATACCATGAACTTCATAGTTCTTTTCAAGAAGTATTTCTGCAAGATAGGAACCATCTTGTCCTGTAACGCCTGTTATGAGAGCTTTTTTTATGGGTTCTCCAATATTTTTGGGCCGTAAATGATACTAATTTGTAAAAAATGTTTAAGAGTAAATATTATCTATTTGGTTTTACCTGGAATAAGTTCAGAAATGTTTCTTATTATTAATGATCTTAGAGCATATAACTTATCTTTTTCTTCTTTATCCCTGTTAGTAAAATATTCCTTTATAAAGGCAAGAACTAGACCTAGTCCAAGTCCAAATATCCCAGCTAAGATAACAGCTCTTTTTCTATTAGGTGAGGATCTTGATAAAGGAATTTCCGGTGAATCCAGAACAACAACATAATCCGATTCTTTTACTTCTTCAATTTTTGTAGTTTCTAATTGCTGTTTTAAAGTTGTAAAAACACCCGTTAAGACGGCAACTTCTCGACTAAGTCTTTGCTTTTCTAGCTGAAGCGCAGGTGAGTTTTCAATACGTCGGTTTCTGTCTGTGAAGACTTTAAGATCTTCTTCTGCAGCCATCAATTGTTTTTCAACATCTATAATTCTCTCTTCAATAAACTGTTTTGCATCACTAGTCTTGGCTTTATTGTACTTTCGTTGATGTGCGTCTAGTTCTTCAATTAGCACTCGATTGATTTCTGTAGAGAGATTTGGCTCTGATGCAGTGACTTTTAAAGTCAGAATACCCGTTCTAGCATTTTCAGAAACGTTAATCATCATTATAAATTTATCAACAGCCTTAATCTCTAAGGTTTCAAAGCCTAATTGATCCCTATTTTCATCTGTTAAAATATGCAAAAGACTTTTTTGAGGACCGAATTTATTTGTATCAAACTTGCGTTTCAACATTGATCGTGCCAATGTTCTACTCTGTATAATTTCAGGATAAACCCACTTTGGCCCTGATGAACTTGTGGGAATATTCAAACCAAATTGAGCTGCAATACCTGCAACTTGAGATTCCCCTCCACCAGATGACGACATTATTTTTGAAGTTGACGTATAAGCAGGCATTACAATAAATAAAACGTTAATAATTGTT
>CEUJ01020943.1_pt1 | contig 43609 bp, 38 predicted proteins | sample 361531 | NCBI WGS metagenome assembly CEUJ01 (sample SAMEA2622842, study PRJEB7988) | marine metagenome | biome: marine biome (ENVO:00000447); feature: marine epipelagic mixed layer (ENVO:xxxxxxxxx); material: "saline water (ENVO:00002010), including plankton (ENVO:xxxxxxxx)" | depth 140 m | reverse complement strand
TCGAAATACCACAACGTGGAAAGGATCGGGAAATTCGTCTGCACGCCATCATAAGGGAGGTCACGAATGGATCTGATAACAAAGTCCCACATAGAGAAGACTGGGCGCCAGATCAGGCTATTGGCAGGACTTCTTTTTTTGACCCTGTCTTTCGCATTGTTCTCACTCGGGACCGGATCATCGAATAACCTGGGGCTGGTTCCGACGATGAAAATCATCTTCGGTCTCACTGAGCCGACGGGCCTCCAATCCGACATAATCTGGAGGTTGAGGTTTCCCCGGGTTTTGATGGCGATAGTAGGTGGGGTTGCATTGGCTACTGCAGGTGCCCTAATGCAGGGATGCCTTGGGAACCCCTTGGTTTCTCCATTGACACTCGGTGTCGCATCTGGGGCTGCGCTTGGCGCAGCATTTGCCATCATCCTCGATTTCTCCTTCATACCCGAGGTCGCGATAGTCGCAAACGCCTTCCTGTTCTCATTGATAGTAGTAGGCGTGATAATCCGCTTGGGGAGCATGAGATCAGTCTCGGCTGAATCCTACATTCTCGTCGGCATTGCGATTACCTTCATCGCCGGTGCGATAGTTTCGACCATGACCTACTTCGCGACTGACGCCCAGTTATCCCAACTCACGCATTGGTCCTTCGGTAGCCTTTCCAGGCCGACATTAACCGACTCGGCGATCATAGGATTTTTGGTCCTCTCTTTGCTTCCCATGGGGCTCTTCTTTGCCTGGGACCTCAATGCCATGGCGCTGGGCGGTGATGACTTTGCTATTTCGACAGGAGTAGATCCTAGAATCACTAGGAGGAACATACTAATCCTATCTGCGTTGCTAACCTCCATCATAATATCATTCACTGGCCTTATCGGTTTCGTGGGCCTTGCCGCTCCACACATGAGTCGGTTGATCATCGGCAACGATTACAGGAAACTGATTCCCTGCTCGGCCGTGGCAGGCGCCCTCCTCATGCTGTTTGCCGACACTGTGGGAAGAACCCTCTTTGCCCCAGTTGTGATACCAGTGGGGATCATGCTCTCTGTGATAGGCGGGCCGATCTTCATGTATCTGCTCATGAAGCACAAGGGAGGCATGGGAGTATGATGGAAACTCCGGGGGAGCTCGTTCGGGGCGGGGATTCGTCTGTCATCCTAAAGGTTGAGAATCTGCATTTCAGATGGGGGGCCAATGAGGTCCTGAAGAACATCAATTTCGATGTCAGTGGCAATGAAATGGTTGCAATCCTCGGGAAAAACGGTGCTGGTAAGACAACCCTGATAAAATGCCTCAACAGGATAAACCAAGTAAACGAGGGCAAGGTTACAATCGCGTCTAAAGACGTTTCCAAGATGCCCTTGTTAGATCTCTCAAAATCGATCTCATATGTCCCACAAACCGTCAGAACAAGTTTCCCCATGGAGGTATTTGACGTGCTCATGCTGGGAAGGAGGCCACACGTCTCTTGGAGGACATCCCCCCTCGACAAAGACGTTGTTAGCCAGACACTTCGTCAATTTGGCCTGGAGGAATTGGCCTTCAGAAGATTCGACCGCCTCTCAGGGGGAGAGAGGCAGCGAGTGGTGATAGCGAAGGCCGTGGTTCAGGACCCATCCATCTACCTCTTGGACGAGCCCACGAGTGACCTAGATCTGTGGACCCAACTTCTCACGATGGACACCATTCGTAACATCATAAATGATAGCCGGTCAGAGAAATCGGCCATTTTCGCAATTCACGACATCAACATCGCTGCGCGTTATTCCGATAGGGTGATGCTATTGCATGAGGGAGAGATACTAGCTGACGGCCCACCAGAGGATGTCATCACAAGGAGCAACATTGCGAAGGTGTTTGGGGTTGAATGCGACATAACGCAGGCAACGAACGACCGGAGTATGAACGTAGTCATTGGGAAACCAATTACCAAAAGGATGTGAGAAAAATGAGTGACAAGAACATATTGATATTGTACGGAACAGAGACAGGGAACGCAAAGGCACTGGGAGAGGACGCCGAGATTATGGCCTCAAAGATGGGTTTCGAGGCCAAGCTCGAAGACATGGAGTACTTCGAGGCCGGGGATATCTCCGACTACGAGAGGCTGCTAATCATTTGCAGCACATGGGGTGACGGCGAGCAGCCTTACAGTGCTCAGGACCTATATGACAGTGTCAGCAGCCTCAGTGGAGAGGCGTTGAAGGGTGTCAATTTCAGCGTCCTTGCCTTGGGGGATACCTCCTACGAGCTGTTTTGCGAGTCAGGCAAGGAGTGGGACAAGGTCATAGAGGAGAAGGGCGGCACTCGGGTAAAGGACCGCGTGGATCTGGACACTGACTATGACGACTACGCAGATGATTGGATCATGGACACGCTGGATTTGATGTTTCAGATCCCAACAGGAGAGTGAGAAGATGTCCGAGGAGAAGGGAACAGATAGCGAAATTCCAAGGCACTTGCCCCCTAAGGGATCGGATACTCGTAGTCAGGAGCTCCTCTACGACCCGAACATACCCACTCCCAGCCACTCGGAGCATGCAAGGACCATGGTTAGCAAGATAGGGACTGGCACGCTCTGCACGCTATCCAGCGAGCCGGAAGGATATCCATATGGGTCCTTCGTCACGTATGCCATCCACGATGGGAATCCGATATTCCTCATCAGCGGGCTGGCCGAGCATACGAAGAATCTGCAGGATTCCCCACAATCGTCGCTGCTCGTCGCGGAAGCAGGGGAGGGGAATCCCCTTGCGCTCGGTAGGACCACTCTGATCGGAGATTGTGAAAGAATGTCCGATGAAGAACGAGAAAGTGCCAAACAGGTCTTCCTCGCTTCCCATCCGGACGCCACCTTCTACGTGGATTTCAAAGATTTCTACTTCTACAAGTTGATTGTCCAATCAGCCAGGTACATAGGTGGATTCGGCAGGATGTCATGGATCGGAGGGGACGATTGGATGGCCGCGGAGCCCGACCCCCTCGCAAACGCTGCAGCTGACATCATAGAACACATGAACGATGACCACAGGGACGCAATGATCGAGTGTTGCAAGAAACTCTCGAAAGCCACGGACACGAGTGACGCCACCATGACAGGTATCGACAGGTATGGGTTCGAGATGTCGGCAATGACAGAGCAGGGGCCAAGGCCAATAAGACTGGCTTTCAAAGATCAGGCGCACACTTCCGAGGATGCGAGAATGGGGATAATCGCACTGGTTAAGAAGGCGAGATCCCAGAAATGACGCTTGCCGAGACCTTTCGAACGGCTTTCTAATCACTCTAGCAGGAGCAGGGACATTTGCATCAATGCAGCACCGAAAATCATCCCCACCACCATGTAATTCGTCCTATTCTGGCTGTAGGCCTGGGGGACAAGTTCCTTGAGGCTGACCACCGCCATTATGCCCCCGACGAACGAAAGAGAAAGGGCGACCATCAGAGGGGTCAGAACAGAGCCAAGAACGATCAGTGCGAAAAACGCGCCTAAAGGCTCGGTGAGGCCCGTCGCAAATGCGATTGCCATGGCCTTGAGGCTCCCGCCATTTCCTGCCTTGATTGGTGCCGCGACGGCGATCCCCTCCGGGATGTTATGGAGGCCAATGGCAATCATGATTACGAGCCCGTATTGCGCAGATTCCATCACAGCGACGCCTATTGCCAGCCCCTCTGGGAAATTGTGGACGCCTAGCGCCACTGCAGTGAGTATGCCAGATTTGTAGAGTCGCCTCTCTTCAGACATCTCCAACAGGTCGTCCTCACGGCCGAGGTAGAATCCGGCGACGTATATTCCTGCCCCCCCTGCTATGAAAGACATTGATACCAGCAGGAATCCGAAATCCTTTGCCTGTCCTAGCCATAGGTCTAGGATGGATATCAGGAGCATCACACCAGCCGCCATTCCCAACATGAAAGCCATCAATTCTCGGCTGATTTCCTTGATAACCAGGACTATCAAACCGCCGATGCCAGTCGCTAGTCCGGCGAATAGGGCGATGGTGAAGGGAAATAACCAGCTATCCGCTCCCTCCTCCAAGCCCTCGATTTTTACGATTGGCCCCCCTTCGCCGATTGCTCCTGTATACACCAATAGGTTCAACACAAATTCTGGGGTGAGCTTCAGACCTTCCTCATCATAGTCGTAGTTTGGGTAAAAAGATTCAAGATATTCCCGGTAATGACTGCAACTCTCACTCCCAACTGGTTCGGATACATGCTTTCCGGGGCCGATACCGATTGATCTGATCCCATATAATTCGAAGTTTCTATGGCTGCCGCATCCTCGAGGCTCGCCCTCATGATCGTGATGAGTTGAAACAGTCGCTGAATAGACTTCGTTCTCTCCAAACACCTCACTCGCCAAATCCATCGAGATTCTTGCAATATCAGGATCGGACGTCTCAATATCTAACTCCAGGAGTCCCGATGAGGTGCTGAAAACTGCAGAATCGATATTTACGTACATCATTACGTCATCCGGGAACCCTTCGCTTTCGAGGTAGGCTTGACTGCTGAGCAGCCCTATTTCTTCCCCACCATATGAAACAAATTTGACCGTATTTTCCAATTCATGTTTCTTGAGTTCTCTCGCGATCTCCAGAATTTGAGCGACAGCCGCAGCGTCTTTTTTTCCCCCATTGCTGAGGTATGCCGTATCATGATGAGAACCAATCATCACTGAGGACGAAGACCTGCCAGAGATCTCCCCCGTCACGACGTGCACAGTACGTGGGCCAGTCCTTGCCGCTCCCCAATTGCCATCCAAGATAGCATATTTGTTATCATCACCACTAGCCTCCTTGATGTAATCCATGAAGATTTCAGCCGTATCCTCCGTGATGAAGATGAAAGGGATGATATCCAATTCAGGGTATGCAACAGGAAATGGGATTATGCGCCCGTCATCGTCTTGTACAACTATCGGTTCGTAATAGGGAGACCTGCCCCCCTCTTCATACACCATCAAGACGGAAGCCCCTGAAACGATAGCATCTCTGTAGTAGTCCGAAAATGACCTGTTTGTCTTGGTTGGATTGTGTTGAACCAAGACTGCCTTGTCAACGAGGTCTCCTGCGTCGCTAAATTCGTCGGAATCCCCAGTTCCGACATCAATCAATTCACTGTCATGCTTGTGTGCCCCGCCTGAGTATCCGAAGAAACTGAACGACGTCATGTGGTTCAAGTCCCCCGAGGAAGATAATTGAATTCGGCCGGATCCGGCTGAGCCATCGGGCAAACCAGGAATATTGCCTATTCCTTGTTCGACCTGCGCGTGCATGTGCGTCTCCTCCTCCCCCTCCTGTGGCTCTTCCAACCATGAACCCAGAATCTCAAATTCATTGATCTGAACATTCGACATTCCGGCCTGGATGAACATCTCTGAAATTATCGTGGAGGCAAGCTCCTCTCCGGGAGATCCAGCCACACGGGAGGTTATGTTGTTGATGTCGTCTGAATCGCTTGATATCCTTGCACCATCTGGATTGAATGTGATTTCTGATTCTTCCAAAAGGATGGCGGCTGCCAATGAGCATATCAGGACGAAGGTGGACACGATACCAAGAATATTGATCCTGGAGGTCAAATCTACAACCATGCTAATCCAACGGCAGACAACGATGTATTTTTAGGTCACCCTAAACTTTTGTCATTAAGATCCTAAAAGGTCGAATTTATGAAGAAAAATGGTGATAATGTGAATCTGAATGAAGGGCATTTAATGCTGCAGGATCTTGCCAGAGAATTTGCAGATCGAGAATTAATACCAAACGCAGAGGATTGGGATAGAAACGGAACTTTCCCGGCCGAGGCAATACAGAAGGCCCGTGATTTAGGTATTCTCAACTGCACGATCCCAGAAAAGTACGGGGGAATGGGACTGAGCTTCATGGACGAGGTCATAATAAACGAGGAACTGGGCAGGGGAGACCCAGGATTTGCAACGATCACTGGAGTTACTATGCTTGCCTGTCATCCAGTGGTATACGCGGGGACTGAAGAGCAAAAGAATGAATTTCTCGGAAGAATTTGTGATGGCCAGATATCGGCCTACTGCGTCACCGAACCTGGTGCAGGGTCAGATGTAAAGGCAATACAAACCACTGCGAAATTGGAGGATGATCATTACAGGATCAACGGTTCAAAGATGTGGATCGGCGGTGCTGGATACGCAGACTGGTTCTACGTCCTCGCCAGAACTGGTGGAAGCGATCCAATCAAATCTCTCAGCGGTTTCATTGTCGATTCCGATACGCCTGGCGTCATTATCGGCAAGAAAGAAGACAAAATGGGTCAAAGGTGCTCGGATACGAGATCAGTTGTCTTCAATGACGTTGTGATCCCAAAATCAAACCTCCTTGGAGGGCAAGAGGGAGGAGGTTGGATGCAGGCAATGGTGGCATTCGACAGATCAAGGCCAATGCTTGCCTCACACGCAGTTGGCAACGCCAGGGGGGCGATGGAGGAAGCATGGGGCTACGCAAATCAGAGGCAAGCCTTCTCAAAGCCGATAATAGAGCATCAGTCAATATCGTTCATGTTGGCTGACATGGCGACAAAAATAGAGGCGGCTAGGCTTCTGGTCCATAAGTCAGCTTCCAAACTTGATCTCGGGGAGAGGGCAACGCTTGAATCTGCTCACGCGAAAAGATTCGCCGCAGACATTGGGATGGAGGTAGCCACCGATGCCGTCCAGATTTTCGGGGGGTACGGGTATTCTGAGGAATTCCCCGCTGCACGTCGAATGAGGGGGGCTAAAATCTACCAGATATTCGGAGGGACCAGCCAGATTCAAAGAATGATCATAACTCGAGAGATACAGAAATCTAGGGGGGAAACAAAGTGATGGATTATTTTCCCGGAATGGCGGTTGGTCTAATTCTGATGCAGACTGCGATTGTTGCGCCCATCCTATTCAGGACATTGGATTTGGAAAGTTTTGGGAGATCTATCCGAGAAATCTGGCCTAAGTTTTTCCTAGCCCTTGGAGCTATTGGGGTTCTCACCCTAATATCGGTTTACTTGGACCAGGGTTCGGACGACATACACCTCGTATTATCTGGAATCACCGTATCTCTTTCACTAATGTGCTACCTGATAATACCGGCGACCAATAGGGCGACGGACAGCGGCAATCACGGAAGGTTCAACATACTTCACAAGTTGAGCGTCTATTCTACACTAGCAATATTAGTATCGAATATTGCTTTCATCTTTGTCTAGGTTCCCTCTCTAAATCGCATGTTTATTCCGGAGTGTTCTCGGCGATTCAAAGTTCCATAATCTGCACTTCAACACAGTGTCCGTCCCCGATAACAAACGATTAAGAAGAAAGTTTCAATAATTCCAAACATGGCAAACAGGGGGGTTTTGATGATCAATGTCGGAACTCCCGATGAGCCCACAGTCGAGTCTGTAAGGGACTATCTGCGGGAATTCCTCTTGGATCCCGACGTCATTGATGCTCCCTACTTGATCCGCCAGATACTCGTACGGGGGATCATACTCAGGGTGAGGCCGGGCAAAGTAGCACCCCTGTACGAAAAAATATGGATGGACGAGGGCTCGCCACTGAGAGTTTACTCAGAGCGGATCACAGAATCTATGAGCAAACATGTGGATGGAATCCATATCGAACACGCTATGAGGTATGGGAATCCAAGCATCAGGAAGGGGCTGGAGAACCTAAGAGAGGCAGGTGTCACTGAACTTTTGCTGCTCCCGATGTTTCCCCACCATGCTCAAGCTACCACTGAAACGGCCCTAAAGCACGCATACAAAGAAATGAAGGCAATGTCGTGGCAACCCAAAACCATTGAAATGGGGCACTTTCCAACTGATGAGAACTACATCAACCCCCTTGCAAAGTCCATCGAATCCCACCTTACCGAGGGCACACATCTCCTATACTCATACCACGGCCTTCCTGTATCCCACGTCAAACGAATCGACGCCTCGAAGAAACATTGTCAAAAAGCCGCTGATTGTTGCAGTGTGTCGTGCTCTGCCAACGAGTTGTGCTACGGACGCCATTGCATGGAGACCAGCATAGCCGTGTCAGAAAAATTAGGCTTGCCAGCTGATAGGTGGTCTCTGAGCTTCCAAAGCCGTCTAGGCCCGGTGAAGTGGCTAACCCCCTCGACAACGGACAAGGTGAAAGAACTCGTCGAGCGTGGGGTCCGGGACCTTGCCATAGTCGCTCCCGCGTTCTTGGCCGATGGGCTTGAGACGCTGGAGGAATTGGACATTGGCATCAGGGAGGAGTTTGAGGAGATGGGGGGAGAGAGGCTTACTGTGATCAAGTGCCTTAATGACGATCCAGACTGGATCCTGGGGTTATCAGAAATGGTTGAGGGGAAATTCAGGGCTTCGGCCCCTGCCTGAACAACTCAGAAATCCTCTCAGCCTCGTCAACCACATGTGTGACTGACACTCCGCTGCCAGTCCATCCAGCAACAGAAAAATCGTATTTTTTCTCTGCGATTGATTTCATATATCCGGGTGGAAAACGGGGGATCCTTCTAGTCCCGATCTTCTCAAGCAAGGCAGGCCTCTCAACTGTTTTCAACAGTCTAGCTACAGATTCAACTACCTCGCCCTCACTCCCTCCCCATCTTTGATGTGGGACCATCAACCTAAACAGCCTATGTCCATTAGGTGCCCTTTGCGATGAGTGAATGTCAGACTCATGCAGGATTCCACTCACAGGGGTCTCAATATTTGGGATCAAGGTTCCATATCCAACCCCGATATGGTTGACATCAGATGATTCATACCCGGCTGCAAACACACTGATCTCAGTTTCGCCATGGGGTCTCGTGGGCATTCCAGTTGACCAGATGATCGAGGACAGGGGTACGTTGTGGGACTTTGAGACCTCATCGGGATTCTCTGCTTTGGATTCGAGGACTATCTCGATGTTTTTCATTTTATTCAGCCTTGATTCCAGAGCCTCGATTATGCTATACATGCCACTGTCTAGGGAAGCCAGACTGCCCCTTTCAGGTGTGAAAATGGGGTAAGAGGCCGATATCATATTTCTCAGGCGTCTCTTTCCCACGGGAGGTTTCGGACCAAACCCGGTGAATGACGGAAATAGGAAATTCGCGTCGACCTCCTTGGCGGAATCGTTCAATATACCGAGAGTGAGGGCGTCAGAGATTGGACCGTTTTGGATCACATCAAAAACTGATTTCCCCGGAACTTTCGAGTTCAGAAAACCTTTCAGGATCCCCAAGGGTCCTATTTTGGCTGCCGTAAACATGGAAATCCTGTGCTTTCTCTCCCCGATCATAATCCATCTGGACCTCGCATTTTCATTCGATTGTTTGAACTCATCATCGAGCCCTAGGTCGTGAACGAGCCGCCAGAAGGCTGGATGTGGCCTTGCGGCATTTACCGAAACATCGCATATCCAGTCTCCTCTCTTCCAAGTCTCTATGACTCCTCCGAGTCTTGTGGTCTTTTCAATCAAAGTCACAAGGATATCTGGCCTTTCTGTTCCGATCCTATAAGCCAGTGAAAGCCCTGACAAGCCCCCGCCGACAATTACAACCCTGTTAGATTCTGCGAGGGCTTGATTGACTAACAGGGGCCTTTTGAGCTCATTCCCGTGTCGAATCCAATCCTCTAGCGAGTACATGGTAAATCAAAGCCTATGCCCAGTCTCTTGGTTCTCTTAGAACCTGCAGTAATTTTTCTTCTTCACTCCCTCTGGATACCTCATGACAGTACTCCCAGCGAGCTTCGAGTGGGAGTGACATCAATATGCTCTCTATCCTACCGTTTGTCCTCAGGCCAAATTTCGTACCTCTATCGTGGATGAGGTTGAACTCGACGTATCTTCCTCTCCTAATCTTCTGCCACGTCTTCTGATCTTCGTCAAATGGCATATTGACCCTGCGCAGAAGAATTGGCATGTATGAGTCCAAGAAACCCTCTGCACAGTCCTCCACAAATCTGAAGCATTCGTTTTTGCTTTCACTCCTGAGATTGTCGAAGAATATGCCTCCAACGCCTCTAGCCTCTCCTCGATGGGCGTTGTGGAAGTATTCGTCACACCATCGTTTGAATTTGCCATAATCTGCCACTATGTGTCTCTCACATATATCCCTGTAAGTAGAGTGGAAGTGGGTTGAATCCTCCTCGAATAGGTATGATGGTGTGAGGTCAGCACCTCCTCCGAACCACCATGACCCGTTTCCCTCGCCTGTGCCTCTCTCAAAGTAGCGATAGTTTGAATGGACGGTGGGCGCCATCGGATTCTTTGGGTGTAGGACGAGACTGATTCCCGTAGCAAAGAATTCCAATCCGTCATTGGGGTTGCCGCCCCCCATTCTCCCGGCTGCCTCCTCACTCAATGTCCCATGGACCACACTGACGTTCACGCCTGCCTTGTCGAACACCTCTCCAGAGGAATAAACACGGCTTCTGCCGCCGCCACCCTCTTCTCTCGTCCAGACGTCTTCGCGATACTCTGTTCTGTCTGTTTCTCCAATTGCTTTGCAGATCTGGTCTTGAATTCGGTGGACCATGCTCACCATATCTTCCCTCATCTGATTCCTCCTGTGACAGTGTGGAGGACTGCCTTGACGTTCTCTATCTTTGAGTTGGGTGCCATTCCATGGCCAAGGTTGAAGATGTGGCCGGGCCCAATGCCCGCCTGTCTGAGGACTTCCTTCGTGGCTAGGACTGCTTCATGTTGTGATCCATGCAGGTATGATGGATCGAGGTTTCCTTGTATAGCGATGCGATGGCCATGGTTTACCCTATTCAGATTAATGTCGTCCCTCCAGTCGAGGGAAATTGCATCGATGTCCAGGCTTCGTATTTGTTCGTGGAGGTGCCCCGAGCCCTTGGCGTAATGGATTAGCGGCACATCTCTTGCGCTCTTTTCACGGAACACCCTGATCGCGGTTTCAGTGGGTCCTCGCGCGAATCTATGATACTGAGCCGGAGATAGGAGTCCCGCCCAGGTGTCAAATAACTGAACTGCATCTGCACCTCCATAATTCACCTGATCGGCCAATAAGCCGCCTACTATCTCCGCCATTTTGGTCAGCAGTTTCGAGGAAAGCTCTGGATTCGAAAATACTGCGGACCTGGCTCCGTGGAAGTCCTTGTCTCCCGTACCCCCAGAGATGAGATACATTGAGATGGTCCACGGGCAACCCGCGAAACCCAAACGAGCCTTATTTTCTTCTTGTACCCCAATTTCCCTCAAAGCATCTCCCGCCCATGGGGCATGTTCCCTAGCTCGGAATTCAGGCCATGAATCCACATCCTCTAATTCGAAAGGATCGATTTTGATCCCTCCGCCGTATTTAACGTCATACCCCAAGCTGGGCAGGGGAGTCAATATGTCACTGAATACGATGGTTGCGTCAATGCCGGGATACCTCTCAATTGGCTGGAGGCTTATCTTACTGCAAATGTCAGTATCTTTGCACCTCTCCCAGAAGTCATGCTCTTTGGCCAATTTCCGATACTCGGGCAGATGCCTGCCGGCCTGACGCATGAACCAAACTGGAGTTCGGTCTACCTCCTTCCTGTTTAGAGCACGAGTTATTCTTTCCTTGCCTTCCATCTCATAACACCATATCGCCGAGGGATTCCTCCAGAGCTGAGGCCATGTTGTCGATGTGACCCTCCTCATGAGAGGTCGACAGGAATCCTATTTCGTATGCGGAGGGGGCTAGCATGAATCCCCTGTCTAACATGCCCTTGTGCAAATCTGCATATTTTTCCCCTGCATCTGATGGGATCATGTCCGCTCTTCTCGGTGGATCCTCGTTCCCGGGTGAGAACCAAAACAGGCTCTCCAGTCTGACCAATCTGAACGGATTGCCGAATTTTTCTAGAATTGGGCCTACAAGTCGCTCCAATCTATTTCCCATCGAGTCGAGTCTTGCATATGCGGCATCGTCCAACATTGAAAGGGTAGATTTCCCGGCGGCCATCGCCAAAGGGTTCCCTGACAAGGTGCCGGCCTGATACACCGGGCCGAGAGGTGACAGGTGTTCCATTACCTCTTTGCATGCGCCATACGCACCTACCGGCAGTCCTCCACCAATTATCTTTCCAAGTGCAGTGATATCTGGAGTGATTCCACAGAATCCCCCGTATCCTCCCTCTCTAAATCTAAACCCCGAGATCACCTCGTCAAAGACGAGCAGTGTTCCATTCTCAGTACAAAGTTTCCTTAATTCCCTAAGGAACTCGTCCCGTTGAATCAGTAAGCCGTTGTTTGCTGGGAGAGGCTCGATGAGGACTGCAGCGATTTTCTGGGGGTATTCTTCGAAGAGGTATCTCACAGCATCGATATCATCCAATGGACTTACCAACGTAGTGGATATGGTGTCCTTTGGTATACCGGGGCTGCTTGCAATGCCAAACGTAGCCAGGCCACTGCCAGAATTTACCAACAGGGCATCGATGTGTCCATGATAACAACCATCGAATTTCACTATGTGATCCCTACCAGTGTAGCCTCGCGCAAGTCTAACAGCGCTCATTGCAGCTTCAGTCCCTGAGGAAGTAAAACGGACCATGTCGACGTGGGGAAATCTCTCTTTTACCATCCTCGCCAACTCTATCTCTCCGAGATGTGGAGCACCGAATGAGGTTCCCCTGGACATGACCTCGGATATGTCCTCGATGATCTTGGGATGGGAATGGCCATGGATGAGGGGCCCCCATGATTGCACAAAGTCAACGTATTCATTACCATCGACGTCGGTTACGATCGCACCGTTGGCCTGTTGAAAGTACACTGGACTTCCATGAACTGACTTGAATGCCCGTACGGGAGAGTTAACGCCCCCAACCAAATGGTGCTGGGCCTCGTTATGAAGTATCGTGGAGTTACGCCTAGATATGTGAACGCCCCCCTAGACCCAACCCCGACCAACTGCTTCTCTGGTGTGATAGCTGACAATTATATCAGCACCTGCTCTTTTGAAAGATCCGAGTATCTCGACCACCATTTTATGTCGATTTTCAACATCCGTGGCATGTTCCATGACCATGGAATACTCGCCGCTGACGTTGTAGACCGCAACAGGCCTGTTGACCTTTGATGAGACTTCCCTTAGGACGTCCAGATAAGGCAGCCCGGGTTTTATCATCAAAATGTCCGATCCTTCTCGCACGTCCATCTCCGCCTCGAGGATTGCCTCTTTGTAATCTGACCTGGGATCCATTTGGTGGCTAGATCGGTCCCCAAACGTAGGCGCTGATGATGCAGCGTCCCTGAAGGGGCCGTAGAAGGACGAGGCATACTTCACGGAATAGCTTAGCACACCAGTGGATCTCATTCCTTTCTCCTCAAACGCTCGGCGGACGGATCTCACTCGGCCATCCATCATGTCTGACAAGCAGACATAGTCTGCACCTGAGTTTGCGTGAGAGAGTGATATCTTAACCAGCATGTCGACTGACGCGTCGTTCACTATCACGCCATCTTGAATTAATCCACAATGGCCGTGGGCCGTTGAGGTACAAAGGCAAGAGTCCGTCATCACTACGATTTGGTCTCCAAATTTTTCTTTCAACTTGCGTACAGTCTGTTGCAAGGGCATCTGATCGTCAGCTGCAGATGTTCCATTTTCGTCCTTGTGCTGGTCTTCTAGGACGCCGAAGATCATGTGCGAGGTAATGCCAATGGAAAGGTCATCTGATATTTGTTTGATTAGGACGTCGCTGGACTGCCTGTTGATGCCAGGCATTCCATGGATTTGCTCGTTCACTCCCTTGCCGGACACAACGAAGTGGGGCTGGACGAGTGATTCAGCGATCGATTGACCGAAAACCAGGTTCCTCCTGGAGTGCGTCCATCTGTTGATTCTGGGCCTAATTTCCAATCTCAACCCTCCTCTGATCTCGATTCCCAGAAGGCGAGGATATACTCAACCGTGGGGCCATCTAAGGTTAAAATGGCAGAGTCTTGGAAATAAGGTGTTGTTTCCAATGCCGTTGTAGTGGATTTTCCCATTGAAAGAATAGTGCTCGGCAATGGCAATCGGTTTTTGGCCCATGATTCTGCTGATGAAGGGGATGAAATCAATAGGACGTCGCTTTTAGCCATCGAGAAGCTTTCAACCTCTGTCTGCGTGTTTTCATATCCAATCCATTGCCTGACCAAAAACCCCATTTTGGCAAGAGAATTGCAGAAGGATTGGTCGGAATTTGATGACCTTGGAACGAACAATGTGGACCCGGGGGGGAGGGAGTCACGAATGTAAGTCACAAGGTTCTCGCTATTAATTGCCATTCCGCAGTAAGCAGCCGTAATGCCTGCTTGGAAACACGCTTTGTGTGTACCCTCGCCTAAAGTCAGCCAAGGTATCTTGGCGACTTCGGGATTCGATTCGGACACCAAAGCCGCACATTTGGCCGCGAAAGGAGAGGTCAATACGAGTATCGGCCAACTAGATTTCCTACTTTCAACGCTCAGGAAGTCCCGCGGCCATGCCTCTGCCAATGGGCTTAGTTTGACAACGGGCTTGTCTATGGTGGAAATCCCTTTTTTCCTTAGCTGAGTTGAAATTCGATCTGAAGTCAGGGTGGTTATCAGAGTTGGCTTATTGCGGCCTATGTTCTCAGACATCTTGTCCAGTGATTTATCCTCGAAAATATAACTTTCAAAATCACCGTTATATCTGGCTATTTTGAAGGTCTCGCCCCGGGCGTACTTAGACCTCCAGTCACTGGGGGATACCGCGGTTGTAATCTTAGATCCCATGGACAGGACGCCAGCGGGGTAGAGGCACCCACCGCCAAGTCTCTTTAGGACGCCGCGCTCCCTCTCCACTTCGTTGAATGTCGGTTCATGGTTGAGAATTGTTCTTATTTTTTCAGTCAAACTAGAGTCCTCATCGCGACAGTGGACGGCTATTGCTCCCTGCCCTGGAGCGGTAGGCCAATCTTCCTCTCTGATCCTGATTGCATCCAGGCCAAGATGCCGTTTTGAGATCTCATTCGACTCAAATAGTCGTTTCAAACCAATCTCGGCCAATATGAGAAAACTGACTCGTCCGTCTAACAATCCGTCCAACCTTGTTTCGATATGGCCTCGCACGGAAATGGGAATGATGTCTGGCCGAGAACTCAACAAAAATGATTGCCTCCTACCTGAAACTGTCCCGACTTTCGATTTCATGGGCAGATCCTCAAGTACGTCCATGAGGCGTTTTGAGGACTTGTTCTGGAGTACTTTAGTGATTTTTTCCCATCCATTCACTTCTTTGGATAGTACGAAATCTGAGGTTGCGCCCCTAGCGAGATATGCAAGTGCCCTAATGCCGCTTTTGGAATCCACTGGAACGTCCTTGGCCGAATGTACCGTGATATCTGCCTCACCTGAAACTAACAATCGGTCTATCCCATCGACAAATTGGCCCACTTTGGCGGACAAATCTCCTCCCAATGACCTATCACCATAGCTGCTAATGGGAATCAGAACGCATTGCAGACCAGCATTCTCTAACGCATGTCTGACTTTAGTGGCTTGAATGATTGCGAGCTTTGATTTTCTCGTCCCTATACGGATCGGCCTCACCATCATACCCCCGGCTCAGCGGAAGCGGCAATCGAAGTCACCAATTGTGTTACGTCAATGGCTATATTTTGGAGAAGGATAGTGTCGATTTCCCGGTTGGTTCCAATGACATATTCATGTAAATCCCCCAAGTCAAAAATGCCATCTTTTTGGCATATCCAACTCGCAATCTCTTTGGAGAAGGCTTCCAACTGGGGTTTTTTGCCATCTTCGAGGTCGTACTTCTCGGCCCATGTTGTTGGTTTGTCATTGAAGGTGGCGTATATCCTGGATCGAAATTTAGCTTTAGAGACGTTCTTCAATGACATCTTGAAATTCTCTTCTATTTTACTTATGATTTCTACGCCTCGTCTGGTGGTATCTTCATAGTTCCAGTCAATTCCAAGTTTCCTAGATCTTCGTATCCAGTACTCCATGTCATAGAGTAGATCTCCTTCACGAATGCCACCCTGTGTGAAGGAGGATGGCCAAGAAAAATCCATTATCACTGTGTTTCCATCGCTTGGAAAGGGTGATTCTTTTGTGAAGGTCGGCTTCTTATTTCTCAGTGTTGATATCACTAGGTCAGTATTCCCTTCGGAGAGGGCCCATTCTTCGAGGGACAGGATTTTTACTTTCTCAGTGAGGTCTGGATATCGGAAGGCAGCATTTACAGGGTCACTGGAAATAACGGATATTCTCGTTTGGCCGAATTCGATCAACGCCTCGACCGCTTTGGCGCCCATCTCACCAAAGCCAAGCACCAGTGTTTCTGTTTGCCCATTGCCTCTGATCATTTCTTTCATCGCGTTTGTTGCCAAGTTTAACATCGACTCGGCTGTCTTGTCGAAGCCTAGTTCCTTCCTGACTGTGCGATTGGCGGCTATGACGTGATCGAACAGTACGGAATTTGAGTGAGAAATGTATTCATTCTCCTTGTGCCATGAAACGGTGTCCCTGAACTGGCCCATAACCTGTAGCTCTCCCAGGATGAATGAGTCAAGACCGCTGCAAATTTTCACAAGTCTTCTCCAAACCTCCATACCGGTCGAGATCTGAAAAGGGCATCCACGCACACCCGTGACGTTCTCTATGGCCGTGACCAATTCTGTTTCGTTCATCGAAAATCCGACATACAAGACCCTATTGCAGGTGGAGAATTCCAAAATTTCTCCTCCAGCCGCGGACTTCAGGTTGGCGAGGTATTCCACCTTCTCTTGGCTTGATAGTCCTTCTGAGGTAAGTGCTTCGACGAAGTCTTTGGTGTCTAAATCGAGTTTCATGGAAGCCATTACAACTCCGTCCATCGGGGAGTCCGGACGAGGGTGTTTCATGGCGTTCCTACTGGATTCAGTGTGGGTGACGTCAGATAAGTTCACAAGACCACTGGGTCGTCCTAGCATATTTATCGCCACGGTGTTTTGTAATCCCCGACAAACGAAACTTTGTTGTTCCGGTGTCAATTTCTCCAAATTTTGCCCATCGGTGCACAAGGTCAGCCCGATATAATCCATTGCGACAACGGACCTTAATTAACGCCAGCATAATATGGGACGGAATTTCCACCTAGAAGGGCTCCAAAAAAGGCCTACGAAAACAAACATGATTCTTGATTGGTAGAGACTGGCTAAACAACAGTCTACGGTGCATAAAGAGGGTGTTGGATTGTGTCGAAGTGGTGGACGCTGGGGGATTTGAACCCCCGGCCCCCTGGTTGCAAACCAGGTGCTCTTCCAAGCTGAGCTAAGCGCCCTATGGACGCCCGACAGAGGCATTGGTCTTGAGTGCATCCCCTCTTGGAGATGCTCACTCCCTTCCTTGCCTGATCAATACGACTCCGAACAGTACTACAGACACGGCGCCGATGACCAAGCCCGCCCTGGCAATCGCCTCCATGGATCTGGGATCTGCCTCTTCCTCAGTCGGCTGAATCAGTATTCCGTCCTCGATGTGATTGTCCTCGGAGAAGTGGGCCATGAATGACAAATTGTAGGACGCATCTGTGCCATTCATGTGCTGGATCATGAATGAGACTGTACCAGGGAGCAGTCCATTTGAGGGGCCCATCTCGAGCGTGTACGTCACGGCGCACTCTGGATCCGACTTGTTCCCCTCATCGTCCAAAGCGCAGGAAGTCGTCAGAATGGGAGAGTGAATGTCATCCGATCCGGAGAAGTTGCCATCCCCATCGACGTCGACGAGGATTCGCTGGCTCTTGTTATCTCCAGCATCGACCATCATGAAGAAAATTCGATCTGTCGTGACCAGCACCCCCGCTGGTATGTCGGCAGGCGAGGTCCCATCCGATCTCAACAGCACGGTGTAGTCCTTCGCCTCATGGGCCGATGCGATGGGACAGAGCAGAATAGCGACAACGACGATCAGGGCCCTCCCGCGCACGACGGTCGGAAGGAGGCCGAGTGTTTGAAGGTGATAGGCCTCAGTACCTGTAGGAGTCGGACTTGAAGGGGCCTTCCTTGGTCACGCCGATATAAGCGGCCTGGTCTTTAGTCAAGGTAGTTAACTTGGCTCCTATCCGGTTGAGATGGAGCATGGCCACTTCCTCGTCAAGCTCCTTGGGGAGCATGTAGACCTGCTTGCCATAGAGGCCCTGGCTGCCCCATAGGTCCATCTGCGCCAGCACCTGATTGCAGAAGCTTGTGGACATGACGAAACTTGGATGTCCTGTCCCACAACCGAGGTTCACGAGGCGCCCCTCGGCAAGCAGGTAGACCGAGTGGCCCTCCGGGAAGTCGTACCTGTCAACCTGCGGTTTGATGTTTTCGTGCGCGATGCTGGCCTCGCCTTGGAGGCGCTCGACCTGTATCTCGTTGTCAAAGTGACCGATATTGCACACGATGGCTTGGTCCTTCATCTTGCTGAGGTGCTCGAGGGTGATGATGTCCCTGTTGCCTGTCGCCGTCACGTAGATGTCGGCGGATCCCAATGTATCCTCCAACGTGGTGACTGTGTACCCCTCCATGGCGGCCTGCAGAGCGCAGATAGGGTCGATCTCAGTCACGGAGACCCTAGCGCCTTGCGCCTTCAACGCAGCCGCCGAGCCCTTACCAACATCGCCATAGCCACAGACGACTGCATGCTTTCCGGAGATCATCACATCTGTGGCCCGCTTGATTCCGTCCACGAGGGACTCCCGGCAACCATACAGGTTGTCGAACTTGGACTTGGTGACGGAGTCGTTGACGTTGATTGCCGGAAAGAGGAGCGTGCCGTCCTCCACCCTCTGATTCAGCCGGAGGACGCCAGTCGTCGTCTCCTCAGATACGCCGACGATGGATTCGACCATCTTTGTCCATCTCTTTGGGTCTGCATTGTGGATGTCCTTGAGGAGGGCCTTGATGGCGGCCTCCTCCGCAGACGTAGGAGGCTCATGCACCCAGTCGCTGCCTCCCTCCAACTCGAAACCCTTGTGGATGAGGAGGGTCGCGTCGCCGCCATCATCCACGATCAGCTGGGGGCCGTCGTGGCCTTGATGGGAAAGTGCGAGGTAAGTGCACTCCCAGTACTCCTCGAGGCTCATTCCCTTCCACGCGAACACGGGGACGCCGGCTTCGGCGATGGCCGCAGCCGCGTGATCCTGAGTCGAGAAGATATTGCAGCTCGCCCATCTGACGTCGGCCCCAAGGTCAACAAGAGTTTCAATCAGAACAGCCGTTTGGATCGTCATGTGGAGGGATCCACTGACTCTAACGCCAGCCAGGGGTTTTAATTCAGCATATTTCGATCTTATCTGCATCAGTCCGGGCATCTCATGCTCTGCGACCGAGATCTCCTTCCTCCCAAAATCAGCGAGGCTGGGGTCTGCAATGATAAATGGCGGAGGATCGAGCAGGGACTGGCTCATAACTGCCCCTGGTGAAGGGTGTAAATTAGGATATGTACTGAGTCTAGTGTGGCTGGCAACCGCGCGATTGAAGTTCATAATTGCCACGGGCAGGACATGGCGCGCACGTTCACCTCGGAATCTGTGTCTTCTGGGCATCCCGACAAACTGTGCGATGCGATATCTGACGCTATCCTCGACGAGTGTATCATGCATGACCCGGGTGCGAGGGTGGCTGTCGAGGCTTTGGTGAAGGGGTCTTCTCGCTCCAGCAGCATCGTCCTAGCGGGAGAGGTAACGCTGGCAGGAGACCCTCAAATCGAATTCGAGGAGATCGCCAGGAGGGTGGCTGTGGACATCGGGTACGACGACCTATCGGTCGGGATGGATGCCTCAAACGAGGAAACGTGTGATGTCACGTGCTTGATCGGAAAGCAATCGGTAGACATAGCCCAAGGTGTCGACTCTGGTTCTGGGATCGACCCCGAGCAAGGAGCAGGGGACCAAGGAATAATGTTCGGCTATGCCACAACTGAGTCCAACTTCATCGATGGCGCCGAGGGGCTATTGATGCCCGCCCCCATCCTGCTTTCCCACAGGCTCACCAACGCAACTACTGAGGCGATGCAAACAGGAAGGCTGCCATGGGCCAGGCCTGATGCGAAGAGCCAGGTCTCAATCAGATACATGGGATTGGAACCCATAGAGATAACCAGCCTCGTCTTAGCAATCCAGCATGACGACCTTGCAAGCGAGATGTTCGGGGGCGACGTCTCTGAAGAGCACTCTTTCATTAGGTCAGAGGTCATAGAGAAGATCATCAAGGAGTCCATGCCAAGTCGCATGCTTACTGATAATACGAGAATCGTCATCAATGGGACTGGGAGGTTCCTTCTTGGCGGACCACATGCCGATGCCGGGATAACGGGTCGAAAGGTCATTGTGGACTCCTACGGAGGGATGGGCCGCCACGGAGGAGGGGCGTTCAGCGGGAAGGACCCCAGCAAGGTCGACAGGTCTGCATCATACGCAGCGAGATGGGCTGCGAAACATGTCGTCGCAGCAGGCCTAGCTGAGAAATGCGAGATTCAGGTCTCATACGCCATTGGCGTCGCAGAGCCAACGGCCATCCATGTCGACACACAGGGAACTGGGGCCCATGGCATTTCAGACATTGAGATCGAACAGCGAGTGAGGGATTCATTCGACTTCAGGCCGTCGTCTATAATCGAGAAGCTCGGACTTAGGCGCCCGATCTATCGGAGGACTGCCGCCGGGGGTCACTTTGGGAGGAATCCCGAGGATGACGGGGGATTTTCCTGGGAGAGTCTGGACGACTCCATCCTCTCGTTGCTATCTTAGCCCACCTACCCCTAGTTGGACGTACAGAAGCGATGGCTTCAACACGGCCTGCCTCCACGGTATGCTATGAACAGGCAGCGTGTTGGAATTCTCGCAGGCCTGTCGATGTCAATACTCCTGCTGCTAGGCTCAGCCGGAATCCTACTTCTCGAAGACGAAGGTAGCACGAATGCAGAATTCTCTAGCAGTGTCATCGACCCTTTGCTACAGGACGACGGTCACGACCACAGGAATGCTAGCCAACACGTGCTCTCGACCCCGAACATAAAGCCCCTGGGCTATAATCCGCTGACTGAGCCCGGGAACGCCGAGGTTCAGGTTGCTGAGTCCCCTGACGGCAATATATACGCCTACATCGCTGGGTGGACGGAGATGCACATAGTCGACGTCACAAACCCCGAGAACACGACTTGGATGGGGCAATACTACGACCCCAACACGCAGGTTCTGGATGTGAAGTACATCCAATACGATGGTCGCGAGTACGTCGTGCTCCAGAACCAATTGGTCGATCCGGGGGCTGCAGACCCAAATGTTGGGACGTGGGAAGATCCCACCCAGGTGACAGTCACACTCGTCGAGGTGACTAACAAGAAGAACCCCCGATGGGTCGGCGCTTGGTATGACGCCGACCACCCGAGCGGCCCGCACAACCTATACACCCATGTCATCGACGGAGAGTGGTACATCTTCGTCGCCAACCCGGACTACGACTCGTGCGATGTCGGACAGGGGGACGCATGCGGGGGCATAACCATCGCGCATCTGAACTTCGACGGGCCCAGCGACCAGCCAGTCATCCTCAAGGTCGGCGAGGCCGAGGTTAACTGGGAGACAACTCTGGGCGGGTGGATATACATCCACGACATGACCGTACAGACATGGCCTGGGGACGATCCAAATGACCCTCGCTTCGGCAGGACCTACGTGTATGGGGCCTATTGGGAGGCTGGGCTTAGGATCTTTGATGTGAGCGACGTCCCGCATCCAACGAACACCCCTATTGAGTACGCCTTCATCGCAGGGGGGTGCGTCGTCACAATAGGAACCCAGTTGGGTTGCAACTGGAGGGCCCCCGAGGTCGGCCTCTGGATGGAGTATGCTGACTTGGACGGGGATGGCTCGCCCGATAGTGGCTACAATGGGAACGAGAACGGGGGAAGGGCCTCTTACATCCATTACGCTGAGCCAGTGGATGAAATGGTGGATGCGAGCCATCTCGGCTATCCCGAGGGGGAAATGCACCTGACGATCCTATCGACGGAGGTGCTCGAGACCTCCGTTGGCACCGGAATGTCGTATCTCCTCGACACCACCAACTACGAGGAGGTGAACGGCCAAGTCAGGTTCCTGCCAGAGCTAATTCACGACTACGAGATTCCATTCGCGGAGGACCACTTCATACCTGGTGGTGAGGAGTGGTTGCTATTCAGCCCGCACAATGCGGACACGCAGATATTCTCCACGACCGGCAACTTCCAGGACACGAGCCACGGCGGAACTTGGGATGGTAGGATCTACCTCTCGAGCTACCACGCTGGGCTGTGGATCGTAGACATCGAGAGCCTGATGAAGGCGGGCTTGGAGGACGGCAACGTAACAGAGGCCTACTTCGACGCCACTGTTGGCTACCACTTGCCACACGGTGCCGATGGACAGCCCTTAGAGAGCGCCTTCTACGACTTCGGTTGGACCCCCTTCCTATGGGCAGCGGAGTACCACGAAGGGTACACGTACCTATCCTGCATCACCTCTGGCCTGTACATTGTCCAACTCGATATCGATGCACCCTACGCCACGAGATGAGGGGACATTTGACCATCATCTTCAACAGCCTTGCCACCTCCCGGTAAGATGAGGTCCCCTCATGCGAAACCACTTCCTGCCTGCATTGTCGATTACTTTCCTACTCCTCTCGTCTTTTGCATCCGGGTGCTTCGGCAGTGAGGAAGAAGGCTCTGAGATGGACAACTGGGAGTGGGTGGACCCAGTCGAGGAGATAGAGGACGAGAACCACTCCCACAGCGACCTCATGGCACACAGGCTCAAGACCCCCAATGCTGTAATGATCGACTATCACAACCTAAATTGCGATGGTGAGGTAACGCCCCCTGCTGATCTCGACAACGTTGCAGGTCGCCCCTGCCTTGACCAATTCAAGAACGTAGGCCCGACCCCTGGCGACAACTCGGAGATTGCGATAGAGGGCAACTTCCTCGACGATTGCGAGATCTACGGAGACGGGTCAGGAGGATGCTTCGCCTACGTCTCGTCATACAACCAATTCGAGATACTCGACATAAGCAAGCCGAACGAGATTCGTTTGTTATCAACCTACTACGCGGAAATAGCGCGAATCATCGATATCAAGGCGACGCAGGACAACAACTGGGTCCTAATCAACCACGAGTTGACAAACTCGGAGTTGGATCCGATACCCAACGACGACGATGCAAACAGCGGTGCGAACCGACTTGACCTGATCTACGTGGGTGACAAAACCAGCCCCATCAAGGTGGCAGAGTGGGACAACCCTCCGGCCGGATTCCATAATCAGGATCTCCACGTTTACTGCGATTGGTCCCCGGCCAACCCAGTCTGGGCCCAAGAGGACTGCCACCTCTTCCTCTTTGGTGCAGACCCGTACCCAGAGATGGTTGAGGGCTCCAGCGGCACCTTCTACAAAGGCACTCAGGTGTTCTACGCCCTCATAGACTTCGAGGGGCTCAACCCATTCAATAACCAAGAGCAGCAAAACGCCAGTCGCGAGATCCTCAGATGGGGCGGATACACGCCTGAGCCCGAAACCACGTGCGGTGGGTCGATCTTCAACCACGACAACGTCTTCTTCATTCACCCCATAACCAAGCAGAAGATGCTCGCGATATCTTACTGGGGCGCTGGCCTGAGGCTGGTGGACGTCTCGGAGCCGCCACAGGTCGCTGATCCACTCGGGATCTCATGGCCACCGGAAACAGGAAGGTGGCTTGGATGCGCTACTGACGACTCAGGGTGGTATGGCCCCGATGGAGGGGGACATGCGAACATGGAGCCAGAAGTATGGTTGGATGCGGAGCAGGGCAACGACAACATACACTATGCTGTGCCAAACGACTACCTCGTCTGCAGCGGCATAAGCCAACTCGACCCAATGGACGAATGGCCCAGCCAGTGTGGGACAGGGCCTGATGACTCTGCATACGGCGTCAATTGGCGACACTACACCTACATCGCCCCGGAATATGGGACAAACGCAAACCACACTGGCTTCATATGGACCATAGACACGACAGATCCCGCCAAGCCCTTCCTAGTTTCCAAGTGGAAGCTCCCGGGCACCAGCATGAAGGACGGGGAGGAGCATCCCCACCACTACATCCCCGGGGGATACATCTACAGCCCACACAACGGCGACACCGCAGCCAATGGGATGGTCTACTGGACCCATTACCACGCGGGGGTATGGGCAACGGACCACGGAAAAATCTGGGATGAGATCGAGTGGAAGAACGGAGTACCGGCACCTGAGCTAGGGTTCCAGGGTATCGAGAGTCTCGCTCCCACACACACTGTTGGGTACTATCTACCAGCTGGACCAGAGTGGTCAGACAACGCTTCGGAAGACATGGGCTACGACATGGCAGACTGCTGGGCTTCATGCATGATCCCCTTCGACTGGGGGCTCCAATTCGACCCTAGAGGATTCGTCTTCATCTCAGAGATGGTCAGTGGGGTCTACGTTGTTCAGTTCGACGAGGACTACGACCCGAGGTTCGACTACCCTCCGCTGTGGGAAGATGACTTGTGAGTGCTGAGAATGTCTCGTATCATCGCGATCCTAATGATTCTGGCAATATCAGGCCAAGTCGCAGCACATGGGGCGAACAGCTATGCCATAATCGTCAGGAACGAGAGCGTTATGCCTGAGTCGGCGGATCTGATCGTCAATGACACACTCGTCCTCTACAACACTGCAGCCTGGGAGAGGACCGCAGGGATCGACCTCGATGGAGATGGGTCATTCGAACACTCTTGCACCATGAGCGCGAGGAACACGACATCGAACGAAGACGAATGTCAGTTCCCCTTCTGGTCGAACCAGTCATGGGTGGCAGGCGACTACGTGGTCGAAGTTCATCAGAACGGTTCATTTTGGAAGGAAATATCGGTCGAACTCCTTCCCGACAACCATAGCGAGCCAGCGGCCTCTGGACCGTATGTCCTCCTCCCTGCCTTCGACCCCATGGCTGAGAACATGGCCATGATCGGAGAGGATGGATCATCATTCAGCAAGTCCGAGATCACCTTGCCACCCGGCGGGAACGCCTATCTCTATTCATCCAATGCGGGAGATTTCACTATCCTCTCCGAGAATGGTGATTCCCTCTGCAACATATCCGGCCCCGCAGGTTCGGGCTGCAAAATATGGTTTCGGGCCGATGAATGGGGCATCGGCGAGCATGAATTGAGAATCTCCCAACCTAACGAAGGCCCATCGCAATCCCTCACCATCAATATTCAGAGCAGTGTGGCCGAGGACACGCGTGCGGGAATGGTTCAAATGATCTCAGCGGCGGGGGTGGTATTGTGCCTACTATCATTCGCCTTGCTGCGTTCTCGGGGATCGTCAGGAAAAGAGTGATTTCCTTTGCGTTGGTTTCATCCCTGCTGGCAGCTGGATGTCTGGGGTCAGACGGAGAATCGGACATCTTCTACGGTGAGGACATAAACCCCCCCAGGCCGACTGCTGACTTCGTTCTCTTCGACCAAAATGGGGAACCTGTTGCGTTCAACGACTATCTCGGTGACGTCGTCGTGGTTGCCTTCCTATTCACAAGGTGCCCTGACGTCTGCCCGCAGGTCAGTGCAAACATGGCATGGATAGGGGAAGCGTTGGGAGAAGACCTAGGGGAGGAGGTGCATCTACTCTCAATCACCGTCGACCCCTGGTACGATAATTCCAGCGTACTGTGGAACTATGCATACGACAGGGGCCTTGAATGGCCCCACCTCTCTTCTGAACTGGAGATCATGGAACCTGTATGGAGATCATTTGAAGTTGGACTCGAGACCTATGCAAATGACTCAGATGGAGATGGGACTGTCGATGGCTTCGACCTGTGCCCAGACACCCCCGAGGGCGAGGAGACTGACGCCGATGGGTGCGGCGTGGAGACCCAACAGCCGGAGGATGAGGTCCAAACCATGCACCACCCCCTCTATTACATCGATCACACCACAGGCACCATAATTGTGGACAGGCAAGGCCACCAGAGGGTGTATTGGGGGGATTTCGTCTGGAATGCGGACATGGTCCTTGATGACATCAGGTACCTCATGGAGGAGAGCGCTTGACGCCTAGGGCGCTGATCCTGACAGCGGTCCTCCTCGTAGCCCCCCTGGCTGGTTGCCTAGAAACAGTCGGTGAAGGGAGCTTCAATGGAATAGAATACCGGAATCCGTCAGAGGCGCCCGACTTCACCCTCTTGGATCAAAATGGCCAGAACGTCTCCCTCTCAGACTACGATGGGAAGGTCGTGGTCTTGGCGTTCATCTACACATCCTGCCCCGACGTGTGTCTGATAATCTCCTCGAACCTCCAATGGGCAAAGATGAACCTACCCGAGGACATGGCCAGTGACGTAGCATTCCTGTCTGTGACAATCGATCCAGCAAAGGATACCGTCGATCGGCTCTCCCGCTGGACAGAGGCAACTGGATACGATTGGCCGCACCTGACGTCAAACGACATAGACGAGCTCGTTGGCGTGTGGTCGGACTGGAACGTCGTGGTCGACAATGACCACATTAATGCCAGCACGCCGCCAGAGGACAGCTCGAACAGAATCGTTGTGCTGGGGGGCGATGGCTCAACGACATCCTTCGACACGCCGTGGAGCGAGGTCGAGTTCCGACCCGATGCACGAGGAATGGCGGAAGTGGCCTTCGAGAGAGAGAATCTCACTTTTGACCATGAAAATGGGACGATCATTGAATGGACTGAGAACGAGAGCCTCCGCTGGTCTACTGCAGTTTGGGACTCAGTCTCATGGGCATGGATCGGCACGAATACCTCATTGAGCGACATCCCGTTGACACCTGACACCCACCTGGCCTTCATACCCAGTGATGCGAACCTAAGTCTGCTTCCGCCCGGAGTGGATTGCAACGGACATGGCTGGGTCATGGGCAAGGGAAGTGGGGCGCACTGCATGTGCGACGAGGGATGGAAGCGCCCCGGTGGAGATTGGTTGAGCTGCGTATCGGAAGATGGCGAAGATAATACAAATGGGACTGACCCACATGAAGCGTCCCTAGGCGAATACCAGGTCGGCCACACGACTGCCACATTCATTATCGACAAGGACGGTGACAAGCGGATAGCATGGGGTGGCGTGACATGGGATCCAAGCCTCTTCCTGATGGACATTGAGAAGCTGGTTGAAGAGTGATCATCTACGATATCCAGGCCCATTGCATCGATGAGATAAAATGTCCTTGATCAGGTCCTAAGACCATGGGACAGAGGACACAGAGCCTGACACTTGCAGGAATAATGTTCCTCAGCGTGCTCGCTGGCATGCTCATGTTCGATCTGGATAGCACAACAGAGGAACCCCCCAACATCAAGCCCTCGATAGCGGGCGACTCGGGCAAGACGTTACAAGCCGGCCTGGAGCCACGTGTAATGCTCCTCGTCTCTGACGAGGATCTCGACAGCGTCGCATTGGAGATCCTGATCGACGGTGCTAGAACCGAGGACTACACATTGAGTGAAAATGGGGAGGTTTGGATCGAAATTCCGCCTGACAAAAGGGGTGTGGTCTTGATTGAAGCGTCGGTCATGGACGATGAGGGGCTATCTGATGATTGGGCTGGGACGTTCACAATGTCAGCTGCGAGCCCAGTACTGGTCATTGGCGATCCCATTCCAGTCGAGGAGGGAGAAAAACTGGTCTTCGGAGGGACGCTTTTCTTCGAAGAGATATCCAGTTGCACCGCAAGGTGGGAGGAACCAGGGGGAAGCGGGGGGTCCCTGCCGATCGACCTCGACGTTGACGGGAGGTTCAGCCACGAGATTGCCGGGGAGGTTGGAACTGTGACCATCCGCGTCATTGCCGACTGCGGATCCGATACAACACAAACAGAATTCCTCGCAACATGGCTCGAAGGCGACAATGCGGGGTGCACTGACCCTGCGGCCTCCAACTACGACTCCTCATCCCAGACAGATGATGGGAGTTGCGAATACTCGCCGGACAGCGACGGGGATGGGACCAATGATGACCAAGACCTCTGTGAGGGGCATGACGACTCTGCCGATGCAGATGGCGATGGGATTCCGGACGGTTGCGACGACGCCCCATCGAAATACAACTCATCAGACATGCTGGAGTTCTGGCAGGACAGATTCCTCTGCCAAAATAACTCCGGACTAGAGGTCGATGACTACAACACTACAGGACACGATGCCCATGTGTGCTCTGTGAGTCTCAACTCGGAAGACGGGAACATTTCGATCACCATGAATGGCCTGCCGAACCATGACTTCGAATCTGGACCGGGTTGCTGTGCCTCCCCTCAGAGCCACGTCATCACGATACCCCGCGCCCCGGCGAATGACACGCAAGGGGGACATGATACCACCAATTGCCCAGAGGCCGCTGGATCCTACCAGTGTGCTGCCGACAGAGGCAGCATAGCATTCGCGATCAACGGAGTCCCCATCTTCGGGCCCGAGGATGGACCCGGGGGGGATGCTGTCGCAAGTCAGCACGGGGCCTACGAAGAGGACAGGCAGGAAATCTGGCTCGGGTTGTGTCACGGCCACTCGGGTCCCGGTGGCACGTACCACTACCACGCTGATGCGAATTGCATCCACTGGCACAATGAGGCCCAGAACGAGGGGTGGAGAAACTACTCCTTCCCACCAGATCTGTCTGGTGAGCAGTCACCTGTAATCGGAGTTGCTCTCGACGGCTATCCGATCTATGGCGCCTACGGATTGGACTCATCGGGCGTGGTGGCGGAAATGACATCGTCGTACAGGCTAAAGGAAGGTCAAACAGGATACAACGGGATTGACGATTACGAATATGTGGAGGGGTTAGGCGACTTGGATGTCTGCAACGGGCATTTCGGCCCCACCCCGGACTTCCCGGAGGGCATATACCACTATCACTCAACTATGAAGAACGGGGATGGGGAGATGGGTTTCCCATACTTCCTAATTTGTTATCACGGAGTTGTGCCAGAAAGCGACTCTGATCCATGCGATGGCTACGGAGAGACATGGGGGCCCGGAGTGGGCCCTCCTCCCGACGGGTGCGATCCCGGGCCTCCCCAAGGCCAAGAGAGTCTGCCGACAATCGGACCCCTAGGCTCCTTGGAGCCCCCGATCATCGGATTGATCGGTTTCCTCTGGTTGTTGGCCTGGCCATCGAATACCCTCAGAGAATGGGCATCCTGGAAAGGACCATCAGATCAGGCTGGTACAACTCACGTATGTCGTCCAACCCAAGGATGAGCATGGCCAGACGCTCTAAGCCCATCCCCCATGCGCAGACTGGCCAGTCGGTACCTAGAGGCTGGGTTACCTCTGGCCTGAAGATACCAGCCCCTCCGAGCTCCAACCACTTCCCCCTCCAGAGGATCTCGACCTCGATGCTCGGCTCAGTGTACGGGAAATATGCTGGTCTGACTCTGACGTCGGAGTAACCCATCTTCGAGTAGAAGGTTCTCAGCGTCGTGATCAACATTGGCAAACTCGCAGATTCCTCGTGTATGATCCCCTCGATCTGGTGGAATTCTGGAAGGTGGGTCCGGTCAATCGTCTCTTGTCTGAAGACTCTTCCCACTCCGAAGACCCTGCTCGGAGAGGATGGGTTTTCGGCAATGTGCCTGACGGTGTTCACAGTCGTATGGGTTCGCAGCAATGCCCTTTGAGACTCGTACTTATCGAAGTTGCCCCCCCACCCAGATGAGGTCGTTCCAACCCCTCGCTCGTGGGTCCCTTCCCATTGTTCCAATCGACTCTGCTCGATTTCTATGCTTGCTGGATCCTCGAGGTAAAATGTATCTTGCATCGTGCGAGCAGGGTGATCCTGTGGTATGAAGAGGGCGTCCATGTTCCAGCCAGCGGACTGGACGAAGTTCCCGGATATCTCCGAGAAGCCCATCTCCAGAAACACTGCCCGGATCCTATCTATGAGTGACTGGAGGGGGTGTGGCCTTCCACCCAAGGGAATCGGTGCTGGGGCGTGGATGTCGAAAGGCTTGAACTCCTTGGTCCTCCAAGCGTCCCCTTGGAGTAGATCCGGAGTTATTTCGTTGATCTGATCGATTTCGATCAACTCGTCCGGCCCTATTGACAGGCCCTTCTCCGTCGCACTCCAAGATCTCAACACGGACCGCTCCAATTCGATGAGGCCCCTCCTGTTGGCGAAATGACTGATCAAGCGCTCGTCCAACTCATCGGAGGGCTTAGGCGAATCCGAGAGGGTCATGATGAAGGCCATCCTACGTTGGGCCTCCCTCAAGGCTCCCTGCATGTCAGGGACCTCCAGCATACCACCAACAATCCTGACGCCCATTGATCGAAGGATGCCGACACCCGCGCCAGCCTCGGTCTTATCGAAGTCCTCTGATATTGACGCCATGGACCGGTTTTGAGGGTCTCTCGATTGGAGCCAATCCAACATCCTCATTTCAAGCAAGCCATCGCGAGCGGCATTGTGCCCTTCAACACCTAACTTAACCAGTACTGACTCTTCCTCCGAGAGGCTCGCAAGCCCTCGCTCGGTGAGCCCCATGGCCGCTCCGACGACATGTGCCTGATCGGTCCATCCTGTCTTTTCAGAAAGGGATGAGACTCCTAGGGGGGCGGTTGAGTCCCTGAGTATCGCCATAATGCGCTTCTCACGGTTATCCAGCCCCATCATGGCCAGCCTGAGGGCGTATTCTCTCTTGACGATTGCTGGTTGTGACCTACTCCTCCTCTTGGTTCCACAAATCCATGGCGCATACCGGGCACCTGAATGCCCTCGGCTTACCGCCATCAACCCACTCTAGGTTCCCACAAGCTCCACAGAGAACTGATGTTCTGATGGGATCGTCCAAAGTGGTGTCAACCCTGAACATCACTCTCCCTGCCTCGGGGAGTGTTTCAGGACTCGGTGCCCAATTTGGGTCCGCATCGCGGCCCATTTGGGATCTGCCCCTCGATAGTGCCATCAAAAGGAGTGGGAATCCAGCGATCAGCAGTGGGCTCCCGACCAACAACCCCATAGGATCAGGGAGTGTGAAAACTAATCCGGTCCCTAGGAGTGTGCAACTCCATCCCGCTATGAGGAGGTTCCAACCGATCGAGTCGTTGGCCATGTCCGAGCGTGGGGGCCCTTCGCTACAAGATCTCCTAACGATTTCATCAGGAGGTTTCAAGGACTGTAGACCAGAGCGCAAGGCACGCCTCAGTAGCTCAGCTGGTAGAGCACTGGATTTGTAATCCAGCGGTCGGGGGTTCGATTCCCTCCTGGGGCTCAGTGACAACAGTCAAGCATCGATGCCCGTACGGCATCACGTGACCGCTCGCGTTATCGATGGCAGGGCGTTAGGCGCGATTATCGAGAAGGGTTTGACTGACGAGGCCAAAGCCATGGAAAAGAAGGGGAGAGCCCCACATCTAGTTGTCGTAATCGTTGGCGACGATGCTGCGAGCCACGTTTACGTGAGAAACAAACAGAGGGCGTGCGAAAGGATAGGGATCAAGAGCACGCGGCATGACCTGCCTTCGACCAGCAATCCATCCGACCTGATCGACCTAGTTGACAATCTAAACAAGGATGAGGGGGTTGATGGCATTCTCGTCCAAAGTCCACTCCCTGACGGATTCGATGAGATCTCAATTACTGAAATGATTGATCCAGAGAAGGATGTCGACGGTTTTCACCCAGTGAATCTCGGTCGGATCGTCACAGGGAAGGTAGACGGATTGTTGCCGTGCACACCCTCTGCTGTTATCCACATGCTAGAGTCCACGGGAGAGAGGCTCGCTGGCAAGAAAGCGCTTGTTGTCGGCAGGTCTAGGATTGTTGGAATGCCCACGGCGTTGTTGCTTGCTCAAAGGGGAGTTGATGCCACGGTAACCATCTCCCATTCCCAGAGCCAGGACCTTCAGGGGCTATGTCTGGACTCTGACATAATTGTCGCAGCGGTTGGAAGGCCGGGCATGATCAAATCCGACTGGGTGAAGAAGGATGCGATCGTAATTGATGTGGGTATAAACAGGATTGAAGTGGATGGGGCTAGCAAGCTTGTCGGAGATGTCGAGAAGGAGGCTTCAGATCGAGCGTCATGGGTGACACCGGTCCCTGGAGGCGTGGGCCCAATGACCATAGCCATGTTGATGAGGAACACAATTAAGGCTGCAATCGATAGGGTTTGACCTTCAGAATACTCCTAGTTCCATCTGGGCATCCTCCGTCGCATGTACCCTGGGGTCCCATAGGGGAGAGAATGTCAAATTCACATGCACGGATTCCACTTCGTCCACAGATAATGCCGCACGATGAACTGCTGCCATTATCTCTGGTGCAACTGGGCAGCCCGGGCTGGTGAGAGTCATGGTCACCTCAAGATGGCCCTCCTGACTCTCCACGCCGTATATCAGTCCTAAATCCGTCACTGATATCCCCATTTCTGGGTCAATCACCTCAGCCAACGCGTCCATCACATCCTCGTTATTGCCCATTTTCATTCCCCCGCATCAGTCTTGACGCCTCGTTCACCACTCGGTCGAGCATGTTCTTGAAGCCATTGGACCTACTTGGCGTCAGGGCTGAATTGAAGCCCATTGCGTTAGCGAATTCTGGGGTCAGCGAGGAGACCTGTTCGCAACTGCTACCATCGACTGCTATCCTCGTGATCTCCATCAAACCCTGAACGATCTGAGCATCTGCGCCGCCCCTCATCCTGAATAGGCCACTTGAGTCCAATGTGCATTCCACGTGTGCTCTGGATTGACAACCATGAATCATGTTGGCTTCATTCCATTTATCCTGTGGGAGTGGGTTTGTTGCGTTGGAAGCATATTCGAACAGCAGTTCGTACCGTTCCATCGAGTCGAAGCAGTCCTGAAATTCCTCGACTATCGGATCAAGTGCCTCGGGCCATGGCCTATCTCCCATGATGCCTGTTCGTGGCCGGTGTTTTTGAATGGTTCCAGATTAGGCGCCGAACCTGTCACAAACCATCCTCAAATGGTCGAGGAAAGAGCGTATTTCCTCCTCTGTGTTATACAGCCAGAGGGATATCCGGTTCGTCGAAGCCACGCCGAGCGCATCCATCAGGGGCTGTGCACAATGCTGGCCGGTCCTCAGAGCGAATCCCCCCTCGTCCAACAACATTGCCAAGTCGTTTGAATCGATCCTCTCGTGTAGGAAGGAAATGGTTCCACTGCTTCCGGGTCGGGTCGGATCTGAGTAGACGGTTATCCCATCTATCTGGGTCATCCCCTCGAATGCCATGATTGCTAGGGACTTGATGTGGTCGTGCATCTGAGTGAAATCGATTTTCGAGAGCCATTCAATCGCAGCCCCCCATCCGATTGCCTCAGCGATTCTGGGGGTTCCAGTCTCAAGCAGGGCAGCCCCGTCTCGATAGACTGAGCCGTCGGTGGAAACTGACCTGATCATCTGGCCGCCTGTCAGGAAGGGCCCGCATTGTGAGAGGGCCTCGTTGGTCGCGAGTAGCCCCCCAATCCCTGTGGGGCCAGCCATCTTGTGTGCGGAGAGTGTGAGGAAGTCTGCTCCCAAGTTCTTGAAGTTGATTCTCTCGTGCGATGCACCTTGTGCGGCGTCGATGAGTGTTCTCGCACCTGATTCCTTTGCTAATGCGATGATGTCCTCTATTGGGTTCCTCGTGCCAAGTACGTTGCTTGTGTGGACTACGCACACCAATTTAGCCCCCGGCAGCGCATGCTTGTATGCCTCCATGTCAAGGCACATGCGCTTCAGGTCCAGAGGTACGAATCTCAGCTCAATGCCGATCTCCTTCGAGAGCTCCTGCCAAGGAACGATGTCCGCGTGGTGCTCCATCTCCGTGAGCACCACCGCATCCCCCTCTGAGAGGTTCCTGCGTGCCCATGCGTAGGCAACTAGGTTGATTGCTTCAGTGGTTCCGCTGGTGTAAATCAGGTTCGAGGGGCTGGCGCCGAAGAAGGAGGCGATGGCTTCCCGTGCAGTCTCAAGTGCTGTTGTCGCCTCGTCAGCGAGTGTGTGTGCGCCCCTATGAGCATTGGAGTTGTAGGTCTTGTAGTATCGGGTCATCGCATCTATGACCGCATCTGGCTTCTGGCTCGTCGCCGCATTGTCGAAGTACACCAAGGGCTTGCCGTTTGGGAGGACCCTCTTTAGGATCGGGAAATCGGATCGGATCTCCTGAACGTCGTACATCTTCACAAGTCCTCCTGTCGGTTTTCCGATATTAAGACGCGTTATGTGCTTTTTGACCTCAGAGACCGAGGCGTGAGAGCGCATCCATGATGGACTCTTCACTTGCTGGGGAGCTCTTGGCGTCTCTAAGGTACCTGCCGACTACGTCTGACCCCAAGTGGGCAAACTGTTCCCTCATCGCAGCCAGGGCCTTCCACCCATGGCCCCCACTGGCCGTCCCGATGACGACCTTTCTTCGATTGAAAAGGGACCTGAAGTCTTCGTAGTCCACTGAAATCCAGGTCAGGGCATTGATCCAAACCGGGGGGAGGCCACCGTTGTATTCTGGGAGCAGGACTATCCATGGTGCAGCTCCCTCTAGGTCTTGGATGAGTCGCCTCAGATGTTCCAATTTTGCGTTTTTGTTGGCCCTAGTGTAGATTGGCATCTCATAATCGTCCAATTCGATGATTGCAGATGTTTTCCCCATGCCCTCGGCAAGTGACTTCACGCGCTTGCCCAAATCCAAGTTCCTACCACCGCTCGTGACGATGATTTTGAGGTCATCCATGACTCAATGCCGGGCCGTCTTCCTATTGAATCCCGCGTTGACATTTTCGCGAAAGGCATACATGACGGCGTTGATTGGGAATATCATGAGGGGGTTCAGACGAGCACTTGTGATGGCATTCTTTGTGGCCACAGTTTCTCTGTCTGGATGTTTTGGGAAGGAGGAAACAATTGTCGAGGATGTAGACGAATTTGACGAATTCGGAGGTTACAGCGTCGTCGCGCCCATCGACACGGGCATCAACGTGTATCACAATCACTTCGCGATGAACGGCACCTACCCAGATTGGCTCCTAGAGGGCCTAGGTGTGACCATGTGGTGCAATCTGACAGTCACTGGAACATGGTCTGAGAGGTATGAGGCTGATCGCGAGCTCTGCTGGGACGTGATCTCGTCCCAGGACATAGTCTATTTCGTTGGGACCAGAATCATCGGCACTACGCCCGACGACGAGACGGACATCCCGATCCTAGATGACCCGTCTGATGGTCACGGGACCGCGGTCACCGGCTCGGTATTGGACGCGAATCCGGATGCTGTGATATTTTTCGTCGAGGGTTTCAGTGACGCAGCGGTATTGGCAGCCGCCAATCAACCGCTTGTGGACATAATTTCTACGTCATTCGGGCCAATTGGCTCAATTCCCGTACCAGGGATAGAGGATGCTACGAAGGTCGCCGTGGTCCAGAACGGGAAAATCCACACAGGGGCGTCTGACAACACGCCCTCACCCGCAATTCAGGACTCGACGGCAGGGCCGCCGTGGTCCATCGGAATCTCAGGGTATGCCGAAGAGGATGACGATCAAAAGGAGACGATGAGCGGTTCATACCCTGACATCGCCGCCGATTGGACCCAACTCCTCCCTAATCACGACGACATCGACGGGTACCATGTAACCTCAGGCACATCCTTCGCCACCCCGCGGACTGCTGGAATCCTCAGCGAGGTCCTAGAGGACCTGAGGGGCAAGGCAGGGGACAGTAGATCCGGGGCCTCGGGGGACAGGAATGGCTCACTTGTACTGCAAGCCAACGGGATTGGGCCCATCAAAAATTCTGATCTCAGAGAAGCGTTGAACCTCTCAGCATGGTACCCTAGCTTCTCCACTTGGGACCCGACTGCGGGAACACTCCCCATATCCCCCGTGGCCCCTTGCACCCAGGTTGGATGGGGAGTTGTCAACATGTCCAATGTCCAACCCCTCATCGACCACCTTGACGGGAGCTCGGAGATGCCCCCTAGGCCAGCCGACGTCGTTGCGTGCATGAATGCGAATCAGGACATCAGGCAGACGTACTGGTCATTCGTCGGATGAATCCTCTCCATTCCTAGAAACAAGAAGGATGATTCCTATTAGGCCGATTATCAAAAGTGCGAATATCATGCCAAGTATGCTTCCGCCCCCACTGGCTTCACCATCGACCTGCACGCCACCATTTGAGGTTCCGTCTGTGGGGGAGTTCCCACCATCTGCTTGGCAGGTTCCATCATCTATGGTCGCAGAGGCATCGAAGTTGGGGGCATTTTGGTCCGTGCAACCGGCAAGATGTGAGTGATCGAGTGTTGCCATGAATCCATCTGGCCATTGGTAAGTACTCCGATTATCCCAGTTCTGGATCGTTAAATTCCCGAATTCAGCATGGGTCGTCGAGAATGACCCCCCCATTGCAGTCTTGCCATTTGAGTGATGCAATGACGTAGTTTCCGGCCATTTGGCCATCCCGAGTCCAAGCGCCCATTCCCAATTTCCATCATCTGAGATTCCTGCCATCCAGAGATCCATATTTAGGGGGTCATCTGACTTCAAGACGGAGTATGTGTCGAAAGCCAATTGGAACGACGCCGTCCCGCCCAAGGCAACAGCACCTCCATCCATAGAGGCGATCGCATGTGCGTCGTCGTTCCCAGCTCCTGACACGGACTGTGTCCACTGCCATTGACCCTCGCCTGAGATCCTAGAGGCCATCACGTCGGTTGTGCCGGTGGGGCCTGTGTTCGTATTGCTGATCCTAGACGAGTTATCTAGATCGATTGAGTAGGTAAGGCGTGAGGAGGTTCTGGACAACACATAGGCACCACCTGTTTCATCGGCGTCGATAGAGTAGATCTCCTCGCTACCCTGACCTCCGATCGAGGCGAGCCATTCCCATGTGTTGGATGACGGGTCCCACGATGCGATCATTCCGTCAGAATAGCCAGGTGCATCATTGACCGTCTTGTTTGGAACCCCATAGGCCGCCTGCCCTAGGAAGTACCCAGCAACCATGACCTTGCCACTCGTGGTCAACGCCATGCTATGCACCTCCAAACTAGAATCAGCATCGAACAGGCTTGAATGGGAGGTGATCGCCCCCGTGGAGTCGAACTCAACCAGGAAAGAGTCAGTCAATCCCCCGTCTGCCCAACCCGGCATCAAACTAGATCCACCATCATAAATCGGGTCGCTGGCGTAATTTCCAACGACATACACGCCTCCACTAGGGGCTGGCTCGAGTGCGACGGCCCAGTCCGAGGATTGGCCTTGGAAGGCATATGCCCATGTCCAACTACCGGTCGTCGGATCCAACTTCCCAACGAAGGCCTCTGAGGTGGGGGATGTCGTCAGGGTCCTCGGAGTCTGGTCTGTGTTGTTCAACGAAACGCTCCCGAAGACGGAGGTGTTCGACTTGAAGCCCCCTGCGACATATATCGAGCCGTCTGTGGCAATGGTAATCGCTGCCCCCCAGTCGTCGTCCGGGCCACCCGCAGTCGAAAGCCATGCCCAATCGCCATCTGACCATTTTCCGACGAAGATGTCCGTCGTGTTGCCAGTTTCATGTTGGTTTGCCTCAAGCGATAGTTCCCCAGCATGCAGGTCGAACCTGTAGGCTCCAACGACATAGACATCGCCGGACTCCGAATCTATGTGGACATCATTGACGGAGTCGCCCCACCATCCAGACATAGCCTCGGCATCGACCCAGATCGGGGGTTGTGCGCCGGTGGATCCTGCCACGTGGGAAACAAGCAGGATCGCCGTCAGAATCCCTGCCAGTCGCCACCTCATGAGCCCGGGGCCGCAAGTTCAACAAATAATCCGTCCGGCTTCAGGAGGGTATTTGCCGTCTCTAGGCGAGGTCATCGTCTTGTCTGGGCAATGGGGGAGGCGATGGTGGGCTAGAGGGTATGGCCGGCCTCCTTGCTACCATCGAAACCACAACGCCAAGGACCACTAAGAGCACAATGATGCCAGCCATGCCGGCAAAGCCCCCCAGATCCAAGGAGGAAGGCTCCATGTCGTCGCATACTCCGTCAGAGTCCCTGTCCGATGGGATGTTGGTTGCCACGAGTGAGTCGGAACCGCAGGCAATCTCGTCCGTGTCGAGCCATCCGTCCCCATCGTCGTCCATGTCTGAGTTGTCTCCGATCCCATCGCCATCCGTATCCATGGATTCGGTTGAGATCAAGGGGAAGGCGTCATCGGAATCAAGGACTCCATCGTTGTCATCGTCCATGTCCTCCACATAGGCTGAATTCGCTCCGATCAGTACCCAGTCTGGCTTGCCATCTCCGTCGGAGTCACCCCCAACCTTGTCATCGAGTGGTTCCATGTCATCGAGGTCAGGAACCCCATCGCCATCATCGTCATGATCGACAACGAGCGATGTCGGGCAATTAGGTATCGTGAACTCATCAGGCATCCCATCCATATCCCTGTCCAAGCTAGCACAAATCTCTAGGGGGAACGCATCCAGAGCATCCTCGACATCATCCGCATCGTCATCGTTGTCGATTTCATTGCACTCTCCATCTTGATCTGTGTCAACCGGCTTGGAAATTGGGTCTAAGGGGTCTGTTCCGCCGCAGTCTCCCTCCAACTGGTCAGACCACCCATCTGAATCGTCATCATTGTCACGGTTATCCCCCACGCCATCATCGTCGGTATCCACCCACTCGAATGGGTCCGATGGGAATTGGTCTGATTCATCCGGGGTACCGTCCCCGTCATCGTCGGCATCCTGGTCGAAATCCCTGCATCCATCACCGTCCAAGTCAGTGCTGGGACCACTAACCCATCCTATTTCGGGGGTTTCCAGACACTGGTCAAACGCGTCATAGACCCCATCTTCATCTCCGTCGAAGGTTATCTGGTAAATGAGCGTGGCATTCTCTACGCCCGTGTACTCGTCAGTTCCCACCCCAGCGGAGCAGCCTGTGTTGTTGTCCGTCACGCAGACAGGGAAGTTTGCCGCAATGTTGCCGGAGGGGCTAATCGCCAAATCACCAAGTGGCGACACCCCTGCTCCGTTAGATTCGATTCCCCTCATCCACTCGATACTGCCCCAATCTGTGTTGTGGAGCATAAGGAATCCCTCTGCTTGCTCAGAGTTTCTTTCCCTTGTCATCTGCATACCGTCGGCGCCCTCGAACATAACTGGACAGTCTGAGCCCTCATTGCCCCAACATTGAGTCCCGCCCAAGATGAAATGGCCCTCCGGAGTCACGACGGCTGAGTGGAAAACCTCGTTGCCATCGGTCTTTGAGTCCCACAGGCCCTCGTATTCCCATGATGTATGATTGAAGACAGCATACCAAGCATCCGAACCACCCGAGTTGAAAACCGAGAAGTCTCCAGCTACCAATGTTGAGGAGTAGTGATTGCCAGCAACCAAGACTCGGTGGTCATCCACCTCTACCATCACTTGTAGATAATCCGCGGCAGCGCCGCTCATTGTACTAAGTCTTTCAACGGTTCCGTTTTGGTCATACTTGACTATGAATGGATTGTGGTTAGCAACAGAATAGCCCGGTGCTATGGTCATCATACAATTTGAATTCCAACCATCGCAACCATAGCCAGACATCAAAATCCCACCATCCGGTGTCGCTACGATGCCCTTCTGATTCAGCGAATACCATGAATTCCACATGTCCGTGTCGGATGATCCACTCCCGAATGACTTAGACCACAATACATCTCCTTGAGCAGAGAGTTTTGCGATCATCACATCTGCCCCCCCATTTGATTGGTGTGTTGTGTCGCCGACGGATATAGTGCACAGAAGGTTGTAATTTTGACAGAAGGTGCCAGCAATGTAGATCGATCCATCTGGTGCCTCGGTGATTGAATGAATGGTATCGAATCCGGGTGAGCCTATGATCATGGACCATAGAGCCTCGCCACCAGGTCCGATCCTTGCGAACCAGGCATCGCTCCCGTCATCGACAACGGGGAGTGATATTCCAAAACCTGTAAGCGTGCAGTCCGTTGGTTGTAGCCAACATGCACTGCCGCCAACGAGCATGTCGCCATTGTTGGCAAAGGAAATTGAGTCAATCCTGTCTCCTCCGCTCGAGGAAATGATCTGGACATCCTTGGCACTCCCAGACGAGTCCAGAGTCAACAGATAAGCAGGCGCGAAGTCGTCGCTCGTGACATCGACTCCATCGACAGTCAACTGACAGGTATCGGGATCCTCTGGAAGGTAGTATACTCCACACAGGGTCCCTCCAATCACCAAATCGCCATTGGGGGCGTATGACATGGCGTTTACTGTCTCATGCATGTATCCTAGATCTAGCAGGTAAGAAGACTCAGATGAGAGTGAGATCTGCGTGGTCTCAGACCTCTCGGTAATGTCCTCCATTTCGACGGTGAAAATCGAACTAATTGACCAGCTTGTCAACATGATGGCGATCAGAATCGTCAGTTTGTGTCGTGTCGGGTGGGCTGTATCCATGTGGTATGATACGTGTTCGCAATTTCATATTTGCCCCGGATTCAAGTCAATAACGGGCACAAAATGATGTATTACTTGATATCAGATCGGTTTATGTTGTTTGGTATTGTAATTGACGTATTGGAGATTCTCGGCTTTCTGACCCTCTTCCTTGTGATAGGCGCTTTGATAATGGCTCCTGGCGGTCCGAAGGGAGTCATCAAGTTCATCAAAAAACCACCAGTGATCCCCGTGATCGGGATTAAACAATTCATAATCTGGTATGGGAGGATTTTGATTCCGATTTCATTGGTATTAGCCCTGATTTTTCTAATCAGTGCAGGTGGCATAATTGATCAAATGGCCACAAGGGACTGGTCGGCAACTGAGGCGACGGTGATTGAATCGGAAATCGAATCAGAGAGTAGTTGCACTACCGACGACTCAGGCTACCAAGACTGTACGACCAGTAGTTGGCTGGTAGTGACATATGCATATCAGGTGAATTTTGAGAACTACACGTCCAACAGATACACATTCATCGGGGAATTAGATGATTCAATGGAGTCAGACTATCCTATTGGAAAGGCCATAACAGCGTACGTGGACCCTGAGGACCCATCAAAATCTGTGTTAATTAAGGGGTTTGACCCAGTTTGGGAGGAAATGCTCGCAGCGACTTTCTTCTTCGTGCTCATTGCCACCTTTACCACCTATTTCCTTGTTCTGTGGAAGATCGCTTACCACATCCAACCCGCAGCAAACAGGGCTAAGGCGAGGGAGGCCCCGGAATGGGAGTGGAAGGGCTTCAGAGAGTTGTTCTCATCAAGTCAACTTGCAAGCGATCTCAATCACCTAATTGGATTCAAAAACGTCATGAAAGAAAGTAGCAAGAATGTCTACGACGGATCTTCCAAGGACCTTATTGTAGAAATAGATGGCATTAGGAGCTCACACACTATCAAGAGCATGAATGACATTCTGATGGTGCTTCAAAGCGCAGAGGAGCGTGCAGTGTTGTTCCTTGGAGATTCTATGGAGGAGGGGCGCTGTGTCTCCATGGATGTCATCGATGTTGAGAGGTTTACGGTTGACCTCACAGAGTCGATTGAGGCCGTTCCCGTTAGAAAAGCTAGGATCGACCTAGAAATAGAAGATGGTAGTTTGCGCCTAATGGAGTTCATCAAAAGCGCCATTGCGAATTCGGACCAGGAGCAAGACACATGGTGGAATTGACCATTAGTTGGTGCTCGTGCCGGGATTTGAACCCGGGTCGCCGCCTCGAAAGGGCGGCATGATGGACCGAACTACACCACACGAGCGTTGAACCCCGGTCCCCTGTTTCCGGTTTAACGGGTTCGCATTCCTTCTTCCTTCGAATACCCTTGATTTTGCATCCACCTGAAGACCGGGATCATCAAGACCAAACCCAGCACTGACATCAATAGGAACCTAACCGGTGTGAACCATTCCAGTGCTGCGTCCCCGTAGTACCAAATGGACACGGCGGGGATGGAGAACCTCATGAGCCTGCCAATGCCCCCCGATATCACAAACGGGATGAGTGGCATGGAACCAGCTCCAGCGGTCCATGCAAGGGCCTTGTATGGCACCGGCCCCAATGCCGCGAAGAACACTCCAAATGATCCGTGTCTTTGCATAATCTGCTCCAAACGGGCGATAGAAGACTCACTAGCAAACCGGGATAGGACATAGTCTCCAGCCACTGATCCAATCCAGTAGCCCCCCAACGATCCGAGAACTGAGCCAATAGTCGCCACGAGAACGATGGCCATAACTTCGGATAGGCTGTCGGCCCCCAATGCCATCGGCCAGGAAACGAGGTCCGGAGGGACAGGTTGTATTGCTGACTCGGTTGCTGATACAATGAAGAGTCCTATCAACCCAAATGACTCGGCTGCATTGACAGTCCAATCGACCCACGTCTCCGGAACGAGGCTTGCCATGCTTTGCCGGAATGGCCCGATTGAATCAACATTGCCTGCTAATTGCATCCAATGTAATGAAACGCAGATGGGTGCACGGGCCGATGGGGATCGGATGATCATCGACACTGCTGGTTTCATGCATTGGCCCCATGACCGCATCAAGGGAGGCATGGTCTCAACCTCCCAAGTCGCGGAAATTGAAAGACACGCACCAGAGGTATACCTTCTCCTCGGGCAACTAGATGTGGAAATCGCGATGCCGAGCAAGGAAAGCCTCCAACAGATAACTATCATCGCGGCAGAGACGGGTGATTTGGGGGGTCTCTCTCCAGTGGACCTCGAAGTTCTCGCACTGGGACTGGAACACAATCGCGAGATCGCTACAGATGATCATCGAGTCCAGAACGTGGCTGAAGCCAACAACATGGCCTGGAGGTCTGTTTCTGGAAGTGGTATCCGAACCGAGTGGAGGTGGAAGTTAAGGTGCTTGGGCTGCAGGAGGGAGTGGCAAGATTCGGGATTGAAGGATGGAGAAATTTGCGGTGATTGCGGTTCGAGGGTTCGCTTGGTCAAATCCTAACTATTCCTCGGAATGCGACTCGGTCCTTCCGCCCCTGTCTAGGTCCTTTTCAGTCTCTGAGGCACCTGCCAAGCCCTCTCTGAGGCCAATCTGGAACTCTCCTTTGGCCCGACCCATACTCCTGAACAGGGCAGGAATTCGCTGTGATCCGAAGAAAAGGATTCCGATGAATGCGAGAATTGCAAGTTCTGTCACCCCAAGTGTGCCTGCCATGGATACTAAGAGGGGGTCCTACATCTCAAACCCTTCGCAACTTACAAGCCTCACCCCCCAGAGGATGGGGGCAAGAAGGCAATCTCCGATCCATCTCGCAACACAAGGTCCAACGGTGCCCCGATGTTGCCGTCAGCAGCTATCCTGATTCCAGAATTACCCTCCACGGGTATCTCAAATCTTGTGATTAAGTCCCCTATGGTAGAACCCAATGGGAGTGTCACTTCGATTGATTCGGTCCCTATTACCTCCTTGAGCTGCCCAAAAAAAATCATGGATATCCTGACTGCCAACTTGTCTGCCATGGACCTCCCCGTGCATGAGAGTTGAATAAATTCTCACGTCGGAAGTTGGAAAAGTCAGGTCGAGGACAGCGAGCCATGGCGGATCCATTGGCGGTGGTGTTTGATTGCGACGGAGTGC